>Ga0307488_10001944_pt1 | contig 17469 bp, 4 predicted proteins | sample SB02metaG_FD_202248 | JGI IMG/M metagenome (GOLD analysis project Ga0307488, IMG submission 202248) | Sea-ice brine microbial communities from Beaufort Sea near Barrow, Alaska, United States - SB 0.2 | ecosystem: Environmental > Aquatic > Marine > Coastal | place: USA: Alaska | collected 2017-05-06 | reverse complement strand
GGGCAGAAGAATCTTCAGGAATAGAGTATAAATATAATTAAGAAAACTCTTTAACAATGGCAATTCAGAGGATATCACGGTCATTCAAGGACATTAGTTTGTCTTTTGAGCCTCATCCTGTGACAAAAGATCTCCCAATTCTAAAAAATGAGAACGCAATTCGTCGTTCCGTAAGAAATATAGTCGAAACTATCCCAACAGAGAGATTTTTTAATTCTTTGTTGGGATCTGATGTAAGAAGAAGTCTATTTGAGTTCGTTGATTTTGGTACTGCATCAGTGATTCAGGATCAAATTGAAATTGCGATTAATAATTTTGAGGATAGAGTCGATAATTTGATCGTTCAGGTAGATCCAATAGCAGACGAAAATACATTTAATGTAACAGTCATATTTGATATTATTGGTCAAGAGTTTCCGACCCAAGAATATTCATTCCTCTTAGAGGCAACCAGATAAAATGCCTTTTACAAAATATACAAATTTAGATTTTGATCAGATAAAGACTTCTATCAAAGATTATCTCCGTGCCAACTCTACATTCACGGACTTTGATTTTGAAGGATCAAACTTTTCAGTTTTAATTGATACGTTAGCATATAATACTTACATTACCGCATTCAATTCGAACATGATTGTGAATGAATCCTTTTTGGATTCTGCAACTCTTCGTGAGAATGTAGTTTCTCTGGCAGGTAACATTGGATATGTACCCCGTTCCAGAGTCGCATCAACAGCACAAATATCATTTAATGTAACAACTAGCACAGACATTCCTACATTGACCCTGAAGGCAGGTATAGTGTGTGTAGGGAGTACTAATGATACTACATACACCTTTGCCGTCCCAGAAGACGTTACAGCAAACGTTGTGGATGGTATAGCATCTTTCAATAACCTTATTGTTTATCAAGGAATATTCTTAACCAAGCAATTCCAATATGATGGTTCTTTAGATCAAAGATTTGTTCTGAATAATTCTTTTATTGATACATCGACACTCAAGGTATACATTAAAAAAACAGAACAAAATGGACTTGGTATTGAATATATTTTATCAGAAAATATATTTGATGTAGATAAAACTTCCAGAATTTTCTTTCTCAATGAAATTCAGGATGAAAAATATGAACTTAGATTTGGTGATGGACTGATTGGTAAGAAATTAGGTGATTCAGTTGATTCTGATGGAACTATAATTACGGCTAACTATATTATTACTGATGGTAGAGATGGCAATGGTGCATCTAGTTTCTCATTCTCTGGGACATTAGAGAATGCGACTGGTGGAATTATTGATCCAGGAACTGTTACAATTACCACCAATCAATCATCAATCAATGGTGGAGATATTGAACCAATAGATTCAATTAAGTATTATGCTCCAAGATTGTATTCATCTCAATATAGAGCAGTTACATCAAGAGACTATGAAGCAATTATAAAAAGAATATATCCTAATACAGAGTCTGTTTCTGTTGTTGGTGGTGAAGAAATAGATCCACCACAATTTGGTACGGTTCAAATTAGTATTAAACCAAAAAATGGAACTTTTGTATCAGATTTTAATAAAGAACAAATTTTATCAAATCTGAAGCAATTTACAGTTTCGGGAATCAATCAAAAGATAACAGACCTTAAGATTCTTTATGTTGAACTTAATAGTTCTGTTTATTACAATTATTCGCAAGTATCAAGTGCGGATACACTAAAAACATCTGTCACTAATTCTCTCCAAAAATATTCAGAATCTTTAGATTTAAACAAATTTGGAGGAAGATTTAGATATAGTAAAGTACAACAAGTTATTGATAATACAGATACTGCGATTACATCAAATATTACAAAAATTATTATTCGCAGAGATTTGAAGGCAGCAATAAATCAGTTTGCTCAATATGAATTATGTTTTGGAAATCGATTTAATGTAAAACCTCAAGGAAATAATATTAAATCTACCGGATTTAAGGTTTCTGGTGAGTCATCTACAGTTTATATTACAGATACTCCAAATATTATTTCGGATAATACATCCATAACCAATACTACTGAGGCAGGAAATGTTTTTCTTCAAAGACCATCATCCATAAATGCGAAAACGGGAATCATTTCAATCATCAAAATCGATTCTAATGGTAATAACGTTGTTGTTGTGAAAGAAGCAGGTACAGTAGATTATGAAAAGGGAGAAATTAATCTTGGTACTGTAAACATCACAGAAACTTCAGTTTCTGGTAACGTTATAGAAATACAGGCATTTCCAGAATCCAATGATGTTGTTGGACTGAGAGACTTGTATATTTCATTAAACATTTCCAAAAGTACAATAAATATTGTAAGAGATGTAATTGCTTCTGGAGATGAAATATCCGGAACAAGATTTGTTAATGATTTTTATACATCAAGTTATTCCAACGGAAATCTAATAAGAAAGTAGTATGATACAAACTGGATTTGAATCTAGAATTAAAGTACAGGATTTGATTGACCATCAACTTCCAAGTTTTATCTTGGATGAAAGTCCAAAGGCAGTAGATTTTTTAAAGCAATATTATATTTCTCAGGAATATCAAGGTGGTCCTATAGATCTTAGTGATAATTTAGATCAGTATTTAAGACTAGATAATTTAAAACCCGAAGTTATTGTTGATAATACCTCATTAACTGGTATTTCAACCAGTGGAGATATTGTAATTAATGTTTCTAGTACAAAAGGTTTTCCTAATCAGTATGGACTTCTTAAGATTGATGATGAAATTATTACATACACTGGAATAACAACTAATAGTTTTACTGGATGTGTGCGTGGATTTAGTGGAGTAACTGATTATCATCAAGATTTGAATCGTGGAGAATTAGTATTTGCGACATCAACCGCAGCAGAACATCAATCAAATTCTTCTGTACAAAATTTAAGTTCTTTATTTTTGAAGGAATTTTATAAAAAATTAAAATCAACATTCACTCCAGGATTAGAAAACATCAAATTCGTAGATGAAATTGATGCAGGAAATTTCATAAAAAGAGCAAAAGATTTTTATGCTTCTAAAGGTACAGATGAGGCAATAAAAATACTTTTTAGGGTAATATTTGGGGAGACACCCTCAATCATAAATCTAGAAGAATACTTAATTAAACCATCTTCGGCAAATTATGTAAGAAGAGAAGTTGTTATAGTAGATTTAATATCAGGAGAACCTTCAAAGATAGTTGGTCAAACACTCATAAAAACTACTGATGTAAATACGACAGCTTCAATTTCTTCAGTGGAACCTTTTTCAAGAAAAGGTAAAACATTCTACCGAATTGAATTATATATTGGAAATGATGGTAGATCTTCTGTAGAAGGAAATTTTGTAATTACTCCAAATACAAAATTAATTGAAAGTGTATCTGCAGGATCTTCTATACTAACAGTAGATTCAACTGTTAGTTTTCCGGAATCTGGAACATTAATATCAGGAAATAGTACATTTTCTTACACTGGAAAAAGTATTAATCAATTCTTTGGATGTAGTGGCGTTACTGATGCTTCCGCAACAACCAATATCATATCCGATGATACTTACTATTCCTATGAAGATGGGGATACATCCAAAAAAGTTGAAGTTATACTTCTTGGAGTAATTAGTAATTTAGAAGAAGATAGTGAAAATTTTAATGTGGAAGAAGGTGATATAATCAGAATCAAAAATCTTGGTGATAAAATTAATAATAATAATTCAAATTGGAAAGAAATTTTTTCAAATTCGTTTATATACAATACCAGTTCAAGATATCAGATTATTAATAATGAAACGGTTGAGTTAGGATCTGTCATTGATAGATCTAGTTTAAAGATTGGAGATGAGGTTGAAATATTAGAAAGAGGAAGTGAAAATTTAGTTTTTACTAATGATACAGTTTATGTTAAATCAATTGACCTTGCAGAGAATACTTTAGACCTAGAAAATGCTCCTGTATTAATTTCAGGTACAAATTATGACGTAAGAAGAAAATTAAATAAAACAAAGTCTTCGGGATCTGAATTTAGTTCTAGTTCTTTGATGTCTGATATTCTCAATCTTTATATTGATAACGAAGATTATGCATATGTTGCATCAAATTCACTTCCATCTGAAATAAGAAGTGAATTTGTAGTGAATGATTATCGTCTTGATATTGATGCGAGTTTAAAATCTACTAGTATCGGTAGTACTAATAATCTTTCAGATGAATTACCTAATGATGTCTACAATAGTATTGAGGCAGATTCCTCAATTCCTTTTATAACGGGAGATAAAGTATTTTATTCTCCTCAAGAAGAACCTTTGATTGGTCTTCAAACAGGAACATATTTTGTAAAGAAAATATCAGATAAAATCTTCAAACTATACAGTTCTTCATCTTTAATTGAATCAGGAAGTAATTTAACATTTCAAGTACCAAATTCTGGTATAGGAACTCATACTTTTACCTTAAATTCTCAGAAAGAATCTGATCTTGGCGTACAAAAACTTTTAAGAAAATTCCCATTAGAAAAAAATATCAAAAATGGTTCTGGAACTGTTACGGTTCCTGGAACTACAGGGATGTTAATAAACGGAGTTGAAATTCATAATTATAAGTCTAATGATGTAATATATTATGGACCGATTGAAAGTGTAAATATTCTTTCTAATGGGGAAGATTATGATGTAATTAATCCTCCAATTATTAAAGTTTCTAGTGGTGCAGGTTCTACTGCAAAAATTCATCCTATTATCAGTGGAAGTTTTGAGAAGATATATGTAGATACTCAAGACTATAATATCGACAAAATTATTTCTGTAGATATTTCTGGAGGAAATGGAACTGGAGCAGTAATTGAACCAGTATTAATTTCTAGACCTAGAGATGTTTTATTTAATGCGGATGAATTTTCCAGTGGTGGTGGAGTTGATGAGATAACTAATCAAATTGTATTTTTATCAGATCACAACTTTGTCAATGGACAAGAAGTTATCTATAATTCTTTAGGTAATAATCCAATAGAAATAGGAAACAATATTGATCTCCCAAATAATTCAGTATATTTTGTTGGTGTTACTAACAACAAAACAGTAAAATTATATAATACTTTAAGTGATCAACAATCAAGTACAAATGTAGTGGGAATTTTTACAGGTTCTTCGGGAACACATAAATTCTCAACACTTTCTTCTAAAAAACAGATTGATTATATAAAAATTATTAATAGTGGAGAAGGTTATACTAATAGAAAATTAATTGTAAATTCCACTGGAATATCCACGATACAAAACTCTATTAACTTCAAGAATCATGGATTCAATGATGGTGAAATTGTTGAATATGATTACGAATCTGCTCAAATATCAGGAATTTCAACTACAAATCAATATTTTATTTTAAAACTTGATAATGATTCCTTTAGATTATGTAATGCTGGTGTTGGAGGAACAATTTCTTCAAATTATGAAAGAAAAAACTATGAAGAATTAATTAGTACTGGAAGTGGATATCAATATTTCAAATATCCTGATATTTCTGTTTCAATCAAATATAATACTGTTGGATTTGGAACTACAACTCAATTATATCAAGAGATTATATCCACTCCTGTAGTAAAAGGAAGTATTATTGATGCTTATGTATTTGAATCTGGAACTGGATATGGTTCGACTATATTAAACTTTAAAAATAATCCAACAATTACTGTACAGAATGGTAAATCTGCACAACTATCTCCAGTTGTTATTGGTGACAAAATTACCAATGTTTCGATTAGTTATGGTGGAAGTGAATATTATTCAGTTCCAGATTTAATTGTAACTGGTTCTGGAACCGGAGCAGAATTAAGAGCAATAATTAATAATGGACAAATATCAGAAGTTAAAGTTATTAATACTGGAGTTGGTTATTCTTCTTCAAATACAAAGATTCAAGTCGTTTCATCAGGGAAAAATGTCTTCATTGATCCACAAATCAGAAAATTAACTGTTAATGATTCCGAAGTAAGGTTTGATACAGGTGAAGTTTTATTGAAAGGTAAGGATAAACTTCAGTATTCAGTATCAAAATATTTTGAGAGATTGAGAGATTCTTTTAGAGAAAGTTCTGTAGGTTCAGCATCTACCAATATCTCAAGAATAATCGGATGGGCTTATGATGGCAATCCAATATATGGACCCTATGCATACACAGACCCTGAAAATATATTGTCTGTTTTAAAACCATTAGAATCTGGATATATCTTAAATACATCGAATGTTGAAGATAGACCATCTGGATTTGATGCTGGATTTTTTGTTGAAGATTATCAATTTAATGGAGATGGAGATTTAGATGAATATAATGGCAGATACGAAAAAAATGAAGAGTATCCAAATGGTGTTTATGCATATCATGCTACGATAAATCAATTCCCTTATTTTATAGGTAATAAGTATAAATCAAAATTAATTTCTGATTCCGATTTGGATCAATCATTTGATTTCAATAATTCAAATTTATTAAGAAATACTTTACCATATAAAGTATCCGAAGAAAATGCTGATTATGATTTCGTTAATGAAACTAGTGATGTTTTAGATCAAAAAATAGAAGTATTATCCGTAAAATCAGATTCAATAAAATCTATTGAAATTCAAAGTGCTGGCAATAATTACAAAGTTGGGGATAGATTGATATTTGATAACACTGACACATCAGGAAGTGGTTTAGATGTTAGTGTTACTTCCGTAAAAGGAAAGAGTCTCGTAGAATTAAATACAAATTCAACTGAATATTTAAATTCTATTTTTACATGGGAATCTGCAAGTAGAGTAAAAGTATCAATATTACCCAATCATGATCTTTTGAGTCTAGATCATGTAACTATATCTGGATTTTCTACAAATCTATCATCACTTAATGGAACACATCAAATCACAGTTCCTTCTTATGCAAATGGAAGATGTCTTTCCACTATAACATCAGCATCTATAGGATTCACAACAGAAATTTATGTTTCTCCAATTCCAGATCAAGTATCAGTTGGTAGTAGCATTAGTATTGGGACAGAAACTTTAAAAGTTCTTGAAATATTTAAAAATCAAAACATTCTTAGAATTGAAAGAGGTCTGGCAGGTGTATCACATACTGTTGGAACAGCAGTATCGTTCTTACCGGATTCTTTTACAATTTCTAAATCTTTAGATAAATTTGATTCAAAAGTAAATGATAAGGTTTTCTTCAATCCTAAAGAATCTGTTGGTGTTGGAACTATAAGTGGTGTTGGATATAGTACATCATTTACATTTGGCAACATTCCAAATGTAACCAGAAGTATTCCTACGCAAGGAATTTATATTGAAAACCATCCTTTTGTAACTAATCAACCGGTTGGATATAATACTAATGGTGGAGCAAATATAACTGTTTCTACAGATGGGACATCTACTTCAGATTTATCCAGCAATCCCAATCTTTTTATTGTTAATAAAGGTCCAAGTATTATTGGATTAAAGACTGCAATTACAGGTGAAGAATTGTTCTTCCATACTAATGGAGTTGATAATGATCAGTATTCATTCGAATCCAATTATACTCAAATATTGGGAGATGTAGATAAGAATGTAGTAATCGTTTCAGTATCAACATCTCATGAACTTCAAAATGGAGATACGGTAACATTAGATGTTCAACCAAATCTTTCAGTGGGTATTGGAACTTCAACAGCAGTTCGTGTTCTTTATAAATCTGAAATTGATAATATCATAGTCAATCCAATTGGATTTAACTCTACAGGAATCAATACAGTAACTGATGAAATTACTATTTCGAATCATGAATTAGTAACAGGAGATAAAGTTCTTTATGAAGATGATAATTTTGAATACTTAATTGAAACTAGTGATCAATTAGATACTACTGCTCAGGATAGTTCTATACAATCATTACGTTTCAAACCAGATGGAACTAAAATGTATGCTCTCGGTTCTGGTGCTGATGAAGTCAATGAATATGAACTTTCAACACCTTGGAGTCCGAGCACGGCAGTATTTACAGACAATTTTGATGTTACATCGGAAGACAACGGACCTACTGGACTTTATATCAGAGAGGATGGTCTTAAGTTCTGGATTACCGGTAATCAAAATGATACAATTTATCAGTATTCTATGACTTCTGCATGGGATATTACCACAGCAAGTTATGATAATGTAAGTTTATTCATTGGTAGTAGTAATTCTATTGATGGATTTTTACAACAAATTAATCCAACGGGACTTTATTTTAAATATGATGGTTCAGTACTTTACTTAATTGGATCTAATGGAGATTTTATTTACCAATTTGATCTTTCAACCTCATGGGATATTACAACAGCATCCTATTCGGGAGATAGCACGGGTAGGTTAGATGTCAGTCCTCCAGATACAAATCCAAATGATATACATATCAATTCTTCTGGAACCTTAGTATACTGGGTCGGAGCTGGTTCAGATAATATTTACATTTATAAATTATCAACACCATGGGACATTGTTACTGGCACTGAATTAGATAGAATTGATTTGGGATCTCCAAATACACCAACAATAATGTCTGTTTCCCCAGACGAAGAAAATTTCTATGTTGGTTCTAGTGGTGATGATATTATTAGAAGATTTATTAGACCATCACCATTAACTAATAGTGAGTACTACATCTATAAAATTAATAGAAATAGAATCAATCTCTGCGAAACTTTAATAGATTCTCAGCAAAATCCTCCAACAGTGGTATCTTTTGCCTCTACAGGAAGTTCTTCACAATCAATAGCATTAATTAATCCACAATTACAACCAGTTAAAAATAATAATTTAGTATTTGACCTTTCAGATTCTTCATTAGTAAATTATAGTCTGAGATTATATCAGGACAAAGAGTTTAATAATGAATTTGTTTCTACTGGTTCTACAAATACTTTCAGTGTATCTGGAGTAGGAACTGTTGGAGTAACATCTACAGCAACTCTTACATTAAATTATAACTCAGAAATTGGTGAATTATTCTATACCTTAGAAAAAGATGGAGTATTGGTCAAATCTGACACTGATGTTAGTAACTATTCAAGTATCAAGTATATTAATAGTGATTATAGCAATTCATATGTTATTAGTGGTGTTGCGGTAACAACTTTCAATGTGAATATCAACAAAAAACCAGAGAAACTTTCTTACGGATCTACAGAATGTGATATATTAGATTATTCAACAACATCAACTTCTCCATCTGGGCCAGTTAAATCTTTAAGTATCATATCTTCAGGATCTGGATATAAAAAAATACCAACTTTAAAATCTACTAATTCTATTTCTGGTGCAGATTTGATTGTAAATGTAGAATCCCCAAATATAGGATCTATAAAAGAGACAAGAGTCATCAATAATAGATTTACATATTCTTCAGACAAAACATTAAGACCTAAAGCTAATGTATCCCCAAGTATCATATTAAAAGATTCAAATACTTTAGATCAACTAACAATACTTAGCGGGGGAAGTGGATATATATCTGCACCAAATATTACTATTGTAAATTCTGTAAATAGAAGTGTAATTGATTCTGGTTTAATCAATACTGAAATAACCGGATCTGCAATTTCGTCAGTAGATATTAATGTTCAACCAAAAGGATTACCTGACGAAACAGTAGAGATATTTACAACTAATAATAGTAATGGAATTTCAGTTGAAAAAGTAGAATCATCAAATTCTGGTATTTTTACATGTATTTTATCAACACCTAGTATTGGAAATACATTTACCACACAACCTTTTACTATAGGTAATGACGTATTTGTTGAAGGTATTCAAAAGTTTAGTATTGATGGTGATGGGTTCAATTCTTCTGATTATGGATATAAGTTTTTCAAAGTATCTGGTTATGATAATGGAGGACTTGCTGATACAGTAACAATTGATGTATCTGGTTTCACTACAAATACTGGAATCGCAAAAACAATTCAAGATTTTAGTGGAGTTGTAATCAATAAGAGTGATTATCCATCATTTAATATAACTCAAAAACAATCTCTATTCCTAATTGGAGAAACTTTATCTTCAAATGGAATAATTAGAGACTTAAAGGTAACTCAAAATAATAAGAATACTTTAAAAGTTTCTGGATTATACGAGTTGTCAGTAGGTGAAATAATTACAGGAAATGAATCTGGTAATATCGCCACAATAAAATCATTAGATTTAAATATAGGAACTTTTAATGTCGAGTATTCTAATTTAAAAAATATTGGATGGGATACAGAAATTGGCAAATTGAGTGAAGACTATCAAGTTACTTCAAACAATGATTATTATCAAAATTTATCTTATTCTGTAAAAAGTTCAGTAACATACTTGGATCAGCAATCACCTGTTGAAAATTTAGTTCATACCAGTGGATTGAAAAATTTTGCTGATACTGGAATATCTTCAAGCATAACCGCAGGATTATCTACCACTAATGATGGTATTACCATCATCTATGACATAATTGATGAAAAACGAGTAGATACTATTAATAATTTTGACAATGTTCTTGATGTTGATGTTGTTAATTCAAAATCAAAATTCCTAAAATTAAAAAATAAAAGACTTACTAATTATACAGAATTAAAAAATCTTAATGTATTAACAATTGACGATTTAAGTAGTCAATTCTCAAATTCAGAGTCTGAAAATACAGAATTTTTATCCATAGAAGAAGTTGATGATAAAACATACTATAATTACTTACTAAGAGTAACTAGTGAAGATAATACTGAGATACAATTAACTGATATTACAATTTTAAGTGATGGTACAGAGTCTTTCATTGTCGAAAATGAATCATTATATAATTCATCTTTACCTTATGGAAGTTTTGATTTAGATGAAAATGAATTCGATGAAACATTTTTAAAATTCTATCCAAATGATTCGATCAACACCAATTATAATGTAAAATTGATCAGGCAAGTATTTAATACACCTATTTCTGGGGTGGGAACAGAATCAGTCGGATTTATAGATTTGATAGGATCTGTAGATGTAGAAAACACTAGTGTTGGTATAGGAACAACAACAATAATTTCATTAGACTCTAGTAATTTTGAATCTCTCTATGTTAATGCACAGGTAATCAATAGTGTTACAGAAGATATGAATTATGTGAGACTATATGTTTCAATTGCTGGAACAAATACATTCATGTCCGAATATTATATTGATGGCAGTGTCTTATCCTCTTCAACTGGAAATCAAATAGGAACATTCTATTCCAATTTAGATGGTGGTGTTTTATCAATAACACACGAAAATGATTCGTCTCAAGAAATTAAAATAAGATCCAATATTGTCGGATTTGGAACAACATCAATTGGAATCGGAACTTACCGATTCCAATCCTCTGCACAATTGGATGGACAGGAGAGAAGTGCAATTTATGAATCTAATTACCAATCTACAGTATCTGCTACACCTACAATAATTCATTCATTAGACAAATCTTTATTTGATGCATCAAAATCAGTCATTCAGGTGAGCGCAGGTTCTACAAAAGCACTTCATCAAGTTATGATGATTTGTGATGGAACTGATGTTTATACTCAGCAGTTACCGTTCCTTTCAGTTTCTGGTATTGGAACATTTGACGGTGCTTCTGGTATTGGAACATTTGGTGGAGAAATATCTGGAAGTGATTTAATACTTAAATTTTACCCAGATGTAGATCAGACAGGTCAAATTGACATTGAAGTATTCAGTAAATCATTATATTCTCAATTAGATATTCTTAATGATTATGAAGATTTAACATATGGTTCTGTAACTGAAAGTATTGATGAGAAATTTTATAATGCAATTAACCTGGATAGAATTAATAAAACTAACTTTAAGTTATCTTCCAATAATACTATAATTTTTTCAAAAGAATTTAATCCAAACTCTGCATCACTTGTAGCAAACACTGGGGTGTTTACAATTCAAGATCACTTTTTTGTTACTGGTGAAGAGTTAATTTATACTCCAAATTCAACCATTGCTGGTGTTGGAACTGTTGCAATGGTTACTCCTAGTGGATCATTACCATCTACAGTATATGCTATTAAATTGACAGAGGATACATTTAAAGTTGCAACAACACCTGCTGGAATTGGAGTAACATTCACTTCTCTGGGTGAAGGAAATGCTCATAGATTTACTATGAAGGAAAGAAATTCTAAATGTATTATTACTGTTGATGATTTAATTCAATATCCTATAACATTTACAAAAACAACACACACTTTAAGTGGAAATGTTGGAGGTTCATTAGGAATTTCTACTAATATTGTTTCCTTAAGTGGAATATCTACAATAAATCCGAGAGATATATTGTTAGTTGATGATGAATATATGGGAGTTACTAATGTTGGATTAGGAACGACTAATGTAGGACCAATTACTAACAATGGAACAATAAATCTAGTAGAAGTTGATAGAGGATTTGTTGGATCTTCTGCATCGACTCATACGGACACTACTCAAGTAAGAGTTTATAAAGGTTCATTTAATATTGTAAATGATGAAATTCATTTCTCAGAACCTCCAAGAGGAAATCCACAAATTGATAAGACTAGATTTAATTTAGACTATGAAACCTCATCATTTGCTGGAAGAGTATTCTTTAAGTCTAACTATGATAATAATAAAATTTACGATGATATATCTGATGAATTTACTGGAATTGGAAGAACATTTACATTAAAAGTTGGAGGTGCAAATACAACAGGAATAGGAACTGAAGGTGCAAGTGGACTTGTCTTTATTAATAGCATTTATCAATCACCAAAAACTGATAATAATCCATCTAGGTTTAATTATGAGATATTGGAAGATTCAACTTCAGGAATAACAACTGTCGAATTCTCTGGAATTACCCAACCAGATGATCCTGCACAATATGTAGTTTCTGACTATGATGTTAATCAAAATGAGACTCCAAGAGGTGGACTTATAGTTTCTTATGGTTCCACACCTGGACTTGGGTTTGCACCACTTGTAGGTGCTTCTGTGACTGCTGTAGTTAGTGGTGGATCTATTATATCTGTAGGATTAGGAACCACCGATAATCTTGGTTCTGGATATAATGGTTTAGTTTCTATTGGTATTAGTGTCTATGAAGATGGTCACAGTGGTGCTGCATCGATAATTACGGCAAATGTAGGTGCTGGTGGAACTTTATCATTTAATGTTGTTGATGGTGGAACAGGATACACAAATCCATCGATATTTGTTTCAGATCCATCATATGAAAACTTACCAATTATTGGTGTCTCTAGATTAGGTATTGGAGCAACAACTGATGCTGGAATTGGATTATTGGTAGATCTTAAGGTTGGAGGATCTACAGGAATAGGGTCTACTTTATTTGAAGTAACTGAATTTAAATTCTCAAGACCCGGATATGGATTCCAGAGAGGGGATGTATTTAAACCTGTTGGACTGGTTACTGATGGTTCATTATCTTCTCCGATATCGGATTTTGAAATTACAGTAGTTGATACATATTCAGATAGTTTTGCTGCTTGGGAGTTTGGCGAACTGGATTATATTGATTCTATTAGTCAATATCAAGACGGATCAAGAGTTAGATTCCCACTCAATTATAATTCACAATTACTCAGCTTTGAACCTCAGGAGAATTCTCCAATAGAATCTAATATTAATAATGTATTAATTATCTTTATAAATGGAATACTTCAAGAACCAATAACCAATTATCTTTTTGAAGGTGGAACATCATTTGCATTTACAACTGCACCATTACCAGAAGATAAAGTTGATATCTATTTCTACAAAGGAGTTGATGGAGTTGATTCTTCATTGAGAGATGATATTCTCCCAACTATAAAAACAGGTGATATTGTTCAAGTTATAAGTAATAACATTTATCCAAATACAATAACTCAGGATGAAAGAACAGTTTATAACTTAACTACTTCTGATAAGTTTGAAACTAATGGTTATTCAGGATTAGGAATTGATGAAATAAATTATAAACCACTATCTTGGACTAAACAAAAATCAGGTAAAAAAATTAATGGGGAATATGTATATAAATCGAGAGATATAATAGAACCTTTAGTATTCCCAACTGCAAGAATTATTAAAGATGTATCTACAAGTGATACTGAAATATTTGTAGATAACTCTGAGTTATTTAATTATGAAGATGGATTATTTAATCCAAATAACTCAGAATTTACTGATAAACCACAAGATGGTTTTGGAGCATTAATAATTAATGGAATTTCTACAACAGGATTTACAACAGGTTTGATTGAAAAAATTATAACATTTAATGATGTTGATGGATTCTCTGGAATTGTAACCGGCATTACAACAACTACAGGTATTGGAGTTCCTTTAGCACTTCAGTTTGAAATATACCATGATGTCCCATCAAATTATTTTAATGGTTTGAATGTTGGGAATCCAATTTATATCTACGATACACGAATTGGTAGTGGAGTCACATCAATTGATGGTTCAGATTCTGCAATTATTGGAATTGGAACTGAATTTTTAGATAATGTGTACTACATTTCTGCTATATCCAATAACAATGAACTCGGAATTATTACATGTAATGTGAAATCGGACTCTAATATTATTGGTATTGGAACTACTGGAAGTATATTAAATCCAGTTGGAAAATATTCATGGGGAAGATTGTCTGGTGGAACTAGATCTGCAAACCCAATATCAATTGGAGTGACTGGAAATATTGTATCAGGTCTATCTACATATCCAACAATTCAAAGAAGAGATTTTGGAATTAGAAAAACTGGAGCACTTCCTAAGATTGTATCTTAAATATGTCTTATAAATATCTAAAAAACTATTAATATGGCTGCATTCGTAACAGACCAATTTAGAATATTGAATGCTGGTTCTTTTGTAGAGTCTATCAGTGACAATTCTTTTTACGCTTTTTTAGGTTTATCGAATCCATCATCAACTGGATTTGGAAGAACAGATAATTGGAATACTAGTTTAGCAAATAATCCTGTAGATAATTTTCAGTATCTATCTCATTACAGAGACACTAGTTTATTTGGAAGAAAGATTACTACCGAAAATGCTAGAAGAGTTATAAGACGTGTTGATTGGATTGCAAATAATCGGTATGATATGTATAGACATGATTATCGTCAGGGTAACGAATCACCTGTTACAAAAACGGTAAGATTGTATGATTCAAATTATTATATTATCACAAGCGATTTTAAAATTTATATTTGTATTGAAAATGGAACTTCAGGTCTAGATCCTACAGTTCCAGCATCAGCAATAGAACCTACACATACAGATGTAGAACCTGTTGCTTATTCTGATGGTTATAGATGGAAATATCTGTTTAAAGTTTCTCCATCAGATGTTATTAAATTTGATTCTACGGAGTATATCGTTGTTCCTAATAATTGGGCAACTACAACAGATTCTGAAATTCAAACTATTAGAGAAGGTGGAGATGGTTCTGATAACAACCAAATAAAAGCAGTATATATTGAAGATGGTGGATCTGGATATAGTGATGGGACATCTTCCATCTTAGGTGACGGAACTGGTGGAGAAGTCTCTATAACAACATCTGGTGGAATTATAACCGATGTTACCGTAACTCAAGGGGGTTCTGGTTATACTTACGGAATTGTAGATTTACCTACATCTGCTACCCCAGCAAAACTAATACCCATCATTCCTCCATCAAAAGGTCATGGATATGATATTTACAAAGAATTAGGCACTGATAAAGTATTAGTTTATGCAAGATTTGATGATTCAACTAAAGATTTTCCTGTAGATACAAAATTTGCTCAAGTTGGTATTATAAAAAATCCCGAAACCTTTTCTGGAGCAGGAACAACTTTTACTGATAATACATTTTCATCTCTTTATGCTGTCGGATTGACCGAATCTATAGATGCAGTAATTGGTGAAGAAATAACTCAAGATCAAGGTAGTAATGTTGTTGCAAAGGGATATGTTGCATCATTTGATAAAGACACTAAAGTTTTAAAATATTATCAAGATAGATCATTGTGTTTTGGAAATAAAATAGACCAAACACAATCTCCTGATACACAAAATATTGTGTCATTTAATAATGTGAATGATATTTCTTTCTCTGCAGGATCAGGATCAGTTGATACAAATTTAAATGGTAGTGTAATTACTGTTGATTCCAAACAAATTAATTTGGGAGTTTCTTTCACCAATGGACTCGCAGATCCAGAGATAAATAAAAAGACAGGGGATATAATTTATATTGATAATAGACCCATTGTCCAGAGAGACTCTAGACAAAAAGAAGACATCAAAATCATTCTAGAATTTTAAAAAAAGATGGCACAAAAAACCGACTTAAATATCAGCCCCTACTATGATGATTTTGATGGTGATAAAAACTTCTATAAAGTTTTATTTAAACCAGGATTTCCAGTTCAAGCTAGAGAATTAACAACTCTTCAGTCCATCTTACAGAATCAAGTAGAATCTTTTGGTGGAAATATTTTTAAAGAAGGATCTATGGTTCTTCCAGGAGCAGTAACTTTTGATAATCAGTTTTCTTCTGTAAAATTAAATGCCGTTAATTTAGGCATAGACGTTTCTGTTTATATTAAGAATTTTATCGGTAAAAAAATTACCGGACAACTTTCCGGTGTAACAGCATCTATTCAATATGTCGCTCTTACCTCAGACAATAGTCTTGTGAGCGACCTAACAATTTATGTGAAATATAATGAATCTGGAGATGATGGTGAATCAGATACTTTCCAAGATGGGGAACAATTATTTGCAAGTGAAAATGTTACATATGGAAATACCACAATTAGTGCAGGAACTGCTTTTGCATCATTAGTTTCTCAAGAGGCAACCTCAATTGGTTCCGCTGCATCTATCGATAATGGTGTTTATTTTATTAGAGGGACATTTGTAGAAGTTTCTAAGCAAACATTGATATTAGATTATTATACAAATACCCCTTCATATAGAGTAGGATTAAAAATATCCGAAACGATTGTAAATGCAAAAGATGATTCATCTTTATATGATAATGCAAAAGGATTTACTAATTTTGCGGCACCAGGTGCAGATAGATTAAAAATTTCATTAACACTTACAAAAAAAGAGTTATCTGATAAAACAGATACTGATTTTGTGGAGATTTTAAGAGTAGATGAAGGAAAAATTAAAAAAATTGAAAATAAACCTGTTTATAATTTAATAAGGGATTATATTGCAGAAAGAACATTTGATGAATCTGGACATTATGCTATAGATGAGTTTAGTATCAAAGCACTCAATTCATTAAATGATCAAATCGATAATGATGGATTATATTTAGAAGGAGAAACTACAGAACAGGGAAATACTCCATCAGATGACTTAATGTGTCTACAGGTAAGTCCTGGAAGAGCATATGTTGATGGATATGATGT
>Ga0307488_10001942_pt1 | contig 17477 bp, 18 predicted proteins | sample SB02metaG_FD_202248 | JGI IMG/M metagenome (GOLD analysis project Ga0307488, IMG submission 202248) | Sea-ice brine microbial communities from Beaufort Sea near Barrow, Alaska, United States - SB 0.2 | ecosystem: Environmental > Aquatic > Marine > Coastal | place: USA: Alaska | collected... | reverse complement strand
AGGTCCAAAAGAAAAAACAGCTACAAGTAAACAGCTACCTATCATAAAATATGATCAGATAATTTTATATTAATAAAAAATAATTGAGGAATAATATTGATAAAAAACTCCTCTAAACAACAACAATTTTTAGAGCATAAAAACTAGTTATTATATAAATTTCAAAATAAATAAAAATGGATAATTCAAAGTTAAATATACCACCAGAATTAAGGAAAATAGTTAAATATTGGCGCCTTATCGTCTCCTTCTCTCTTTTAGTCATCATTTTATGGTCATCAATTTTTCAAATAAGTACTGAAGAAGTGGGTGTAATTACTCGATTTGGAGAATATGTGCGACAAGTAGAACCCGGATTAAATTTCAAAGTGCCTTTAGCAGAAGATGTTTACAAGGTTCCAGTAGAAAGACAACAAAAACTAGAGTTTGGTTTCCGAACATCTAGAGCTGGAATAAATACACAATATCGCCAATCATCAAGTACCAAAGATGAATCACTTATGCTTACTGGAGATTTAAATCTTGCAGAAGTACAATGGGTAGTGCAATATAGGGTAGATAATGCATACAATAATCTATTTGAAGTTAGAAACCCTCAAAACACACTGCGCACACTCTCTGAAGCTGCAATGCGACAAATTGTGGGTGACCGAACCGTAAATGAAGTGCTGACTGTTGGCCGAACAGAAATAGGAAGTAAGTCACAAGAACTTATTCAGAAAATATGCAGAGAGTATTCATTAGGCATCAAAATAGAGCAAGTAGTGCTTCAGGATGTGAATCCACCAGAGCCAGTAAAAGCTGCTTTCAATGCCGTAAATGAGGCGCAACAAGAAAAAGAGACCTTGATCAATCAAGCGAAATCTGAATACAATAAAGTCATACCAAAAGCAAGAGGTCAAGCTCAAGAAACCATTCAACAAGCAGAAGGATATGCTGCCGAGCGTGTAAATAATGCAGATGGAGAAGCTGCGCGATTTACAGCACTTTACAACGAATTTATTAAGGCACCTGAGGTAACTAAAAGAAGGGTGTACTTAGAAACCATGTCAAGCGTGATACCTAAAATTGGTAACGTAGTCATAACAGATGAAAAAGGAAACAACGTATTGCCTTTATTACAAATGGGGATGAACAAAAAAAATATAAAATAATGAAAACTAAATCAATTTTAATTCTCGTAGCGATCGGTGTCATACTCATCGGTTTAAATAGTAGTGTTTTTACTGTTCAAGAAAAGGATCAGGTGATCATCACACAGTTTGGAAAACCTGTTGGTGAAGCAATTACTGAACCCGGAATGCACTTTAAACTCCCTTTAATACAAGATGCTAATTATTTTGAAAAGCGTGTAATGGAATGGAATGGTGCCCCAAACCAAGTGCCAACCAAAGACAAAAAGTTCATCTTCGTAGATACTTATGCAAGGTGGCAAATTACAGATCCACTTCAATTTTTTAAACGACTTACAAACGAACGCGGTGCACAATCTCGTATCGATGATATTTTAGATGGAGACACACGTGATTTCATAGCAAATAATGACATTGAAGAAACGGTGAGAACCAGCAATAGAGTCCCTGAATCATCCGATACCGAAATTGTTGGTGATTCTTTGGCAAAAATTTATGTAGGTAGAGATAAGATTCAACAAATGATACTGGAATCAGCAAATATACAAACAGCAGATCTTGGGATTGAAATACTCGACTTTCGATTTAAGCGTATCAATTATGTGCAGGAAGTTCAGGATCAAGTATATGAGCGAATGAAAAGTGAGCGTTTTAGAATTGCTGATAAATTCCGTTCCGAAGGCCAAGGAGAAGCCTCACGTATCAATGGTGAAAAAGAAAGAGAGTTAAAAAACATACAATCCATCGCATTTAGGGATGCTGAAATGATCAAAGGTGAAGCAGATGCTAGCGCAGCCTCCATTTACGCAGAAGCCTATAATAGATCCAATCAATCGAGAAAATTGTATGGCTTCCTAAAATCAATGGAAACATTTGAAAAAACTTTTGATGCCAAAACATCCGTTTTCCTCTCTACAGATAGTGAATTGTATAGATACTTGAAAAGGATGGATTAAAATTTTGCAAAAAATGGAGAAATAAAACCGGTGATTGCTGCTACGTACTATTTTGAGGACGGTATTGAGGCCTGCGCTTATTTAGCAACAGAAAGTGCAAAAGGAAAAGTGATTAACCGCATGGCTTAATCCCTTCAAAGTACTTATGGCCTATTAATTTTTATTAAAAAATAGAGGATGGATACCGACAAAAAAAACATACTAATAGCTGGTGCCAACGGCACTACGGGAAGAATTATTATCAATTTATTAAAAGAATCTGAAAGCTATAAACCGATTGCTATGGTTAGAAATCAGGAGCAAAAAAAGTATTTCGAAAATAAACAAGTTTCCACAGTAATTGCAGATCTTGAAACGGATGTACACCCTGCTGTAAAAAAAATAGATAAAGTTATTTTTGCTGCAGGATCTAAAAATAAAAACGTTCTTAAAGTAGATCAAGAAGGGGCAAAACGGCTAATTGATGCCGCTAAAAATGCTGGTGTAAAAAAGTTTGTGATGTTGAGTTCTATGGGAACAGAAAACCCTTCTATAGGAGGAGCACTTGAAGAATACTTCAAAGCAAAACAAAATGCAGATGATTACCTAAAAAACAGTGGATTGATCTATAGCATTGTAAAACCTGGTGCATTGACAGATGAAAAAAGCACCCGTAAAATTCAACTAAAAGAAAAATTAGAAAGCCAAGGAAGTATTTCAAGAGCAGATGTTGCTCATACCTTAGTTGAAGTTTTAGAAGATGATGTAAAACAGAACCAAGTATTTGAAATTATAACTGGCAGTACCAGCATCAAAAAAGCAGTTATCGATTGCTAAATAAAATAAAAAATAAATTAATTATGACAAAAATAAAGCCAATATATACAACAGAAGTGATTGCTAAAGGGGGTCGAAACGGCCAAGTAAAAAGTAATAATGATGTTCTAGATTTACAAGTGAGAGCGCCAAAAGAAATGGGTGGATCAAGTGATGCTTACGCAAATCCTGAAATGCTTTTTGCGGCAGGATATTCAGCTTGTTTCGACAGTGCCTTAAACTTAGTTCTTAAAAAAGGCAAAATAAAAACAGGAGAAACAACCGTACATGCAAAAGTAAGCATCGGTCAAATAGACAACGGTGGTTTTGGTTTAGCCGCAGCCCTAGCTGTAAATATTCCAGAAATACCTTTAGAACAAGCGCAAGAATTGACTGCACAAGCGCATAAAATATGTCCTTATTCTAATGCTACACGTGGTAATATTGAAGTAACACTATCTGTAACCAATAATACGATACACGTGTAAAATTTGTAGCTAAAACAGCGCATCCTGTTTTAGCTACAAAATTTACTTTCTAAATTGCGCTCATGAAATTCTAGCAGCAAGTGTTGCGCTCGCTCAGAGAGACCAGCGTTCACATACATATGGCTTCCTTTGAAAAAATATTGTATTTTAGCAGCTATTAAAGTTCTTAATGGTTTACGATGTAAAAAATGATTGTGTTTAATACAAAATACCTCTTATGATATTTACGAATACAAATAAAGAAATAACATTAATTTATAACTCAGAAGAACATGTTGGTCGTCAAATGCTCGCCAATGCCCTCTCGGAAAAAATCACTGTTCACGATATCGATCTAAAACATATCAAATTAACTCCAACGCAATGGGCTAGTTTAGCATCACAGCTAAACACAGACATCAGTAATTTAATCGATACTAAAAGCCCTCATTTTTTGAAAAAATTTGGACAAGTAGAAGATTTAACTAGTCAAGATTGGCTAAGCCTTTTGGCCCATAATCCTGACATATTAAAAGCACCTATTGTATTGAAAGGAAGCAAAATAAGCATGCTAACAGACCCAGAAGATTTACTTTATTTTCTTAAATAAAGCAGTGAAGATCAGAGGTGCTTTGCTTTAAAAATAGATTTATTGAACCGCTGTTTTAAACTACGGTAATTGATGACATCCTACTTTCTTTAAGAACAAGAACACATAACTCCTTTTTTCACCTTAATTTAGAGGGGTACACACATTCTTAGCGACATGTGCACATAGCTGTTTTTTTAGGGACGAACTTGCTGAGACATGATAGGTTATACACTATTTATATCCTCTATTTTAAGAAATACCTAAACAGGATTCAATGCTTTTTAGCACATTGCTTTCTCCTCGAATAATTAGACAATAATTACCCTTCTTTAAGTTCGTCAAATAGTTGCTAATTTCCTTGGCATCTGAATCTAAACCTCTAAATATTCCTAAAAGACCCGTAGGCAAAGAAGCCAGTTCCCTTTGGTCTACTTTATTCAAAAATGTAGGTGTCAAATGACCTGCAATAAATAAGAAACCGAACTCGGAATTATGGAAATAACCAAATTTAATTTCTTTCGGGAATACAACCCTTAATTCCTGTTGTATTGCTGCACTACTTTTTTGCAACTCTTTTTTAGTAGTTGTTTTACTGTTTGTAAGTTTGCCCAAAACGGAGAACTGGAGCGCTGTCTTGTTTTTTTGTGCAATATTGTTTACCACGGTTTCTATTTTAGATAACTTGTTGTAGCTTCTAATGACAAAAAGTTTTTGTGGTGTTTTGTAATTTTCAGAAAACATAATACAATTATTAATTTAGTTTCTATCCATTGCTAAATTAATGGGAATATTCCCTTTGTTTGCTGACCTAGGTCAACCCTTCTTGCTTTATCCAAAAAGAGCTATCTGCTCTAAACTTTTTTGCTCCTGAATAATAATTTCACTTTGAGCGCCAATAGTTACTAGGCTTTCTTCTTTAAAGTTTGTTAACATTCTGATTGTAGTTACTGTAGCTGTGCCAATAAGGCTTGCTAAATCTTCTCTTGAAATAGTGATTCTTGTTTTTTCAGAATTATACAGGTTTTCTTTATTCAATAAATCTAATAGTACTTTTGCTAAGCGCTGTCTAACTGAAGAAAAAGCCATGCTTACCAATTGTTCTTGAAGATCTATCAAGTCGTTCGAAATCATCGTAATAAATTTGTTTGAAATTAACTTATCACCAAATAGTACCGTTACAAAATCAGCCTTTGGTATCTCAAAAACTTCTGTTGGCTCAATTGCTACGGCAGTGTCTTTATACAGACCTTTGTCATTTAATAAAGAAAGCTGGCCCACAAATTGTCCTGCACCAAACAACCCTGTTACTAAAGATTTACCAGACTCATCGCTCATCGTTGTTTTTACAGCTCCTTTTTGTATAAAATAAAGTGTATTTGCTGCCGCTCCTTCCATAAATATGACCTCTTTTTTGTCAAAATTTACAGGCACTCTGTCTTCAGAAAGACTTTCTATACTTTCGTACAAAGATGCTTCATTGAAAAATTGATTGATACCTTCAATATCTCTAGAAAATGTTGCTCTCAGAAAACTATATTTTTTAAGTCTAGCGGCAATTACTGCGATCAGTTCGCTTTCTTCAAAAGGCTTTGTAAGATAATCATCTGCTCCTAGGTTCATTCCTTTTCGAACATCTGTTCTTTCTGTTTTTGCCGTGAGAAACACAAAAGGAATACTAGCCGTTGTAGGGTCTTCCCTGAGGCGCAATAACACTTCATATCCATTCAGTTTTGGCATCATAATATCACAAATAATAATATCTGGTTTTAAAAGCCTTGCAATTTCAACGCCTTTTTCCCCATCTTCTGCTGTGCGAACGGCATAGTTTTCTAGTTCCAATATTTCCGCCATATTCTCTCTAACATCTTGGTTGTCTTCTATGATAAGTACGTTTTTCATCGTTTTATTTTTTACTTGGTATTGGCAACTTGACTAAAAAAGTAGCGCCTTTGTTCGTCTTGCTCTTAAAATCAATAGTACCATTCATAAGGTCTACAAATTGTTTTATAATATGAAGTCCCAGTCCTGTTCCTTCAATATCTTGCACATTTTTTGCTCTAAAAAAACGTTCAAACAACTTATCTTGTTCTTCCTCTGGAATACCGATTCCCTTATTCTGAACCTCCAAAGAAATAAATTGGTTGCACTCCTTTATTTTGATATGAATATCTGTATTTTCTGGAGAATACTTGATTGCATTCGATAGCAAATTCATTAAAATACGTCGTACTAGTTTTGGGTCAAGGTTTAGTAAAACTGGCGCATCTGGAACTGAAAGAATGATGTTTTTTCCCGTTTTTTTTGTTATTGACACCTCATCAATGAGAGTTTTAGCAAGTGCTACAAAATCGAAAGTTACTTTATTGGCTGTAACTTTCCCTTCTTCTAACTTACTTAGAGACAAGAAATCATTTAAAATAACTACCAATTGTTTTACATTTCTCTTGATTTGAGAAACATACTTCTCACGTTTTTGTTCCTTCTCTGGTCCATTTTGTCTACCAATAAGAATTGCCGAGGTCTGTATGGCACTTAAAGGTGTTCTAAACTCATGAGATGCCATCGCAACAAATCGTGATTTCAGTTCGTTCAATTCCTGTTCTTTTTTTAAAGCGTTCTTAGAATCTTGTTCAACTTTTTTTTGTGCAGTAATATTGCTGTAGACAAACAGAGCACTTGAAATAAAGGCGTTCTTATCAACTAATGGAATTGTATTTACAGAGAAATACTTGCTCTTATAAGCTATTTCAAAACCAAGGTGCTCTCCTGCAATCGTTTTTAAAATATCCTGCTTTAATTTGGCTTTTTGTGCTGAGGAAAACATGGTGATATCGGCAACAGCTGTTTCTTCATAGCCCTTTTTACCCAAGCCTAATAATGCAACAGTTTCACCTTCTATCAAAAGCATTTCAAATTTAGCATTAAAAACAATAATAAACCCATTAGGAAAATTCTTAGCAATTGCCGAGGATAAAGATTTACTAGCAATGACACTTTTTTTTGCTTCTTGGGTTTCCTCTATTTGATCTTCGAGACTTAAATTAGACGCTACCAGTTTTTCTACCGTAGCAGTTAATTCGCTGGTTCTACTAGCCACTTTTCTTTTTAATTCTTGTGAATATATTTGTAGTTGGCTTTGCGTAGTCTTTAGCTTTTTTTCTGTTTTTTCACGAGCTGTAATGTCTGACACAAAAACTATTACAACTTCTTTTCCAGCTATTTCAGTGGTCGTTAAACTGATTTCCAATGGAAACTTAGAGCCATCTTCTTTGGTTCCAAACAACTCGAAACCATCCTCTAGTCTATGTCCTTTGAGTGCATCAAGCGGTCTTTCTTGATCGTTTTGATCTTTATTTTTGAATTTCTTGGGAATACAATTTTCTAACTTTTGGTGTAGGAGACCTCCTCCACGATAACCAAAAAGCTTCTCACTAGCTGAGTTGGCCTTCAGAATAACACCATCTGCATCTACCACTAAAATACCTTGTATAGATAATTCAAAGATATTTTTAAAAAGGTCTATATCTTGTAAATTACCCATGATTAATATTTGTCACCAATTTAGGTCATTTCTCACGGATTAAGCCATTTATTATTACTATTATTTTGAATAAAATTCAAGCTGCTGACCCAAGTCATTTTAATAGATATCTAATAATTGTATTTTTGTTTCAATGGAAAAGAAGTGCACTAAATAATGGAAATTATCATTACATATTCCTTTTGATTCTTTTGAACTAAAATAATTTTAATGGCAAATAAAAGAAGCAAAAAAAAAGATAATACTCATTTAAAAGAATATATAGTATTTTAATTACAAGCCTTAAAATACCATAAAATCAAATGAAAAAGACACCGTTTATTCTAGAAAAGTACATAGAACTTTTTCAATGCGCGCTACTTTTTAAGTTTCCTAGGAAGCTTGCCTTTTTTCTTCATATTTAGAAGACAAATATTTAAAAAAGTGATCCTCTCTATTGCGTAAATTAAAAAACTCGAAATAATTAAAAGGTTAAAAATAATGTTTGCCAACAATAGCAATTCATTTCAAATTAGTATCCTAAAACAATATTTTAATAGCAATCATATGAAAACAAAAATAGAACTAGAGCAAGACATCATAAGTATTACTAGTAAAATTCATAAGGAATTTCCTGAGTTGGTAAAATACATTACTGAAATACCAATAAATATTTCTGCTGAAGCTGAAGGGAATATAAAAAACCTAGAAGATTACTATTCCTCTTTAGAGGAAATAATACGAACGTATTCCAAAACACATAAAAAAACTTAAAAGAAAAGGGCGCTTTGGATCTAAAATTTTGAGGAAGTTAAATAAAGTGTTGGTAAAAATATTCTAAAGTCGGGACCAGATAATTTTCAAAAAAGGGATTTCAAAAGTGACAAAATAATCTTGGTAAAGACTAAAATCGTGGAATAAAAACACTGAAAAACTATATTTTTTTTTAGGTTTCTACGATTATATTTTAGTAATTTTACAAAAGTAGTGGTCAACAAAAAGCTTTTACAACTTACTTTTATGCAAAATAAAAACTCAAATACGCAAATTAAAAAAGAAATTGCAAATAGTATTGTACATGTTTTTGGTGTTATTTTTGGTATCGTAGGCATTCCAATCTTAATCGCTTTTGCGCTAAAAGGCAACAACATCAAAGGTGTTATTGGTGCAGCGATATATGGATTTTGTTTTTTACAACTTTTTACTTTTTCTACACTCTACCACGCGTTTCAAAACAGCCAAGTAAAACGCATTCTAGAAATTCTTGACCATATTAGTATTTATTTTTTAATAGCAGGAACCTACACTCCTTTTTTATTGCTGTATCTGAATAATTCTTTTGGAATTTCGTTGCTATCTGTTTTGTGGGGTCTAACCGTTTTAGGAATCCTTTTTAAAGTTTTTTTTATAGGAAAGTGGAAAATTTTTTCAACGCTAATTTATATCGGAATGGGATGTATTATGCTTGTGGGTGGCCACACCTTCTTTGAAAGTATTCCTCAAAATATCCTCACTATGATTCTTATTGGATGCGCACTTTATCTCATAGGGGTGGTCTTTTACTTGTGGGACAAATATCCATACAATCATGCGATCTGGCATTCTTTTGTACTTGCAGCTGCTGTTTGTCATTACGTAGCAATTTTATTTGCAGTCGCAGCAAATGAACCACTAGTGGAGTCTTTCGTAAACCCTTGAAATAGCACCCTACTATCTTCCGAGCATAAGTCATTGTTTCCGAGTGATGTTGCATAAACTTATGAAGAAGAAAACTCAAAAACAGCCCTTACCCTATTGGAAAAGAAAAACAATTCCATCTCACTTCAGTGTGAAATTGATACAGGAGTAATTTTAAATACATTGCATACTGTTCAAATTTAAAAAACAGAGTAATTGCTGTTTCTGCTCGATTTAAATATTAAAAACCAAGGGAAATTTTAGTGCCTACAAATTATACGTTTGATGCATTCACCAACTATCTTTAATACATACACAAACTTCTTGAAGTCGAAGGTTCTCGGAGACGTATTTTAAATATGTATCGCAAATTTACTTGAGAATCGTAAGATAAAGGAGATCATCAAAAATCTTAAAAGTATTTTTTTTTAAGATTAGATGAGGTCCTATTAACTCCTAAATACATAGTCTTGAACCGCAATAAACAATTAAAATAGATTTGAATATGTTTGCTATTAAACAATCTTAGAGCGTATTTTTAAACAACAGTGTATGCGTAATTAATTGTACAATTTGATTGTTTTTTTAGAAATTATTGACCGTATCATTATTTTTTTGGATCTTTAAACAAAGCTAAATTTTTACTTTAATTTACTATATATCAATTATTTAAACCCTATAAAATAAACTTAAAAAGAAAATTTTCTTATTTTAGATGGAACACTACAGCACACATATTAATATATATCTTTAAGTATAAATTAATATATACTTTTTAGTATAGATTGAAAAACAATCCATATATTTGCTTCAAGGCTTTACTTGTAACTAAGCGCATTTAGTACTAAAATTTTTAAATAATGAAAATAACAGCACAGGACGAGTATGGTTTGAGAATATTGGTACGAATAGCAAAGTGTAAGGGCAATTTAGGCTTAAGTATACCCCAACTCAGTGAACTAGAAGGTCTCTCACAGCCTAATGTTTCAAAATTAACGCGAATACTTCGCATTGAAGGATTGGTGAATAGTACGAAAGGGCATGTTGGAGGATATGTACTTGCTAGACCCGCGGGCACAGTCACTGTAAATGATATTTTAAAAGCACTCAATGGGCGTTTGTTTGATCAAGAGTTTTGCGTTAATCACGCCGGCACTATGAAAGTATGTAGTAACTCTGTTGATTGTTCTATTCGTTCACTTTGGACCATAGTTCAATCTGCCATAGACAATTTGCTAGATAAGATAACACTTGCCGATCTATCCAATGGTGAAGAAGAAGCTACAGAAACTTTTGAAAATTTATTTAAAGGCATACCAACAAACAATAAATAAGTACGATACTAATTAACAAAAAATAGAATGATAACAGTTTCAGAAAATGCAAAACAACATGCGTTAGATTTATTAGCAGATGAAAACAGCCCAAAGGGAACCTTTATCCGCGTTGGAGTTGATGGTGGTGGTTGTTCAGGTCTTACGTACAAATTAGTGTTCGATAACATTATTTCGGAAACCGATAAGATTTTTGAAGACAAAGGAATAAAAATTGCTGTTGACAAAAAAAGCTTTCTCTACTTAATAGGCACTGAGCTTGATTATGAAGGAGGCTTAAACGGAAAAGGATTTGTGTTTGTAAATCCAAATGCAAACAGTACTTGCGGCTGTGGAGAATCATTTGGCGTATAAAGTAGCAAATGATTCTAATTTTATGAGAAATACTGCCACTTAAGGACGCTAATAACAAAATAAAACTAAAAAAATGGCGATTATAATTACAGATGAATGCATTAACTGTGGCGCTTGCGAACCAGAATGCCCCAACAATGCGATTTACGAAGGAGCTGATGAATGGCGGTTTTCTGACGGAACATCACTCGAAGGAACGTTTACCTCAAAAAGCGGATTGACAACCGATGCAAATGAACTACAAGAACCAATATCAGACGAAGTTTATTACATTGTAGCTGATAAGTGTACAGAATGTGTTGGCTTTCATGATGAACCTCAATGTGCTGCCGTTTGCCCGGTAGACTGCTGTGTAGACGACGATGACTGGCGCGAGAGTGAAGAAGAATTGTTTGCAAAGAAAGACACATTGCATGTAGTAGAGTAAGTAGTGCATATTTAAAAACTAACAATAGCAACTACTAGAGCAATTTAGAACTTGGCTAAAACCAACCTAAAAAATTGATCCTGAATTCTTATAAAAGTAAAAAAAACAAGCTCTTTAATTTTTAGAAAATAAGACGAATCAATCGGCCAAAGAAAACATTTTAAACCCGCTTCAATAAAATAAATGACAAGCAAAGGGTACAAATTTAATTATCATTTATACAATGGAAGATACAATCATTAATAAAGTAGCAAAAAGTGGCATCGTTAACATCAATCTTGAAACCTTTTATCCGAAGGGCGAGCGGGTTCTTTTTGACATCAAAGAACATTTGTTTGAAGGTTTAATATTGAGAGAAAAAGATTTTCGTGCATTTCTAAAAAATGAAGATTGGAGTGCATACAAAAATAAGTATGTAGCACTTATTTGTTCTGAAGACGCCATTGTTCCTACCTGGGCATATATGCTATTAGCAGTGCAATTAGAACCTTTTGTGAAGAAGGTGGTGTTTGGTGATTTAGAAACACTTGAAACCGTTCTGTATCATGAACTTCTAAACAAACTGCCAATCAACGAGTATAAAGATGCGCGCGTTGTTATCAAAGGATGCGGCGATTTGCCAGTTCCTATCGCTGCTTTTGTAGAAATTACTCGGCTTTTACGTCCGATTGCTAAAAGTGTTATGTACGGCGAAGCATGTTCTATGGTTCCACTATATAAGCAACCGAGAAAACCCAAATAGCCTTCATAAACAACTTGCGCTAAAAAATGAATAAGCAGGCATACTAGAAAAATAGAGGAAACAAATAAAATAGTTCTTGATAACGGTCCAAAACTTAAATTAGAGTGCAAAGCCACAATAATTATCAAAAGCAGGGCTTGCCCTAAAATATAGCAAGATAGCTGTCACGGAACCAAATTATTTGAATAAAAAAAATAGATATCACCAAAAACATCAAGCTAAAGGCAACTGCAATAGCATGCGATTTAACATGAATAGGAGGAATAATTCTGCGAGTCAAAATAGGTGTTCGTTTAAAAATAAGAATGTAAAAGTATCTCTTCTTCTATTGAAGACAATCAGAAAACAAGCCTTTTAAGATACACTTTGTAGCCACAATTATTTTGAGGACTCCTATTTAATAACCTGCTGAATTACAAAAATAAAAAAGTTCGGCATAAATTTTATAAGCAATGAAATTACACAACGTTAGTCAAAAATTAATCAATGCTCACCTTGTTTCCGGCGAAATGACACCAGGAACAGAAATTGGATTAAAGATTGATCAAGTCTTATTGCAAGATGCCACAGGTACACTGGTCATGTTAGAATTAGAGGCCTTTAATTTAAATAAAAGCAAACCAGAGGTGGCGGTGCAATATGTAGATCATAATCTACTTCAAACGGATTATAAGAACATGGACGACCATTTATTTCTTCAATCGGCGGCAGCAAGATTTGGATACTGGTTCAGCAGATCTGGAAACGGAATTAGCCACGTAGTGCATATGGAACGTTTTGGTAGGCCAGGTAAAACACTGCTAGGCTCGGACAGTCATACCCCCGCTGGAGGAGGTATTGGAATGCTTGCTATCGGCACTGGAGGCTTAGATGTAGCGCTTGCTTCATCCGGTGAGCCGTATTTTGTTAAAATGCCAAAAATAATGGGTATTAAACTCACAGGAAAATTACCTGACTGGTTAAGTGCCAAAGACATCATTTTAGAAATGCTTCGAAGGTATGATGTGACTGGAGGGCGCGGATATATCCTTGAGTATTATGGCCCTGGTCTAAAATATTTGAGTGCATGGGACCGTCATGTTATCGCTAATATGGGGACAGAAACAGGAGCTACAACTTCTGTATTTCCTTCAGATGAAGTTACCCATACATTTCTTAAACAAGAAGGAAGGGAAGACGAATGGATAAAATTAGAAGCTGATAAAGACGCAACATATGATCAAAACATAACAATTAATTTATCTGAATTAGAACCTTTAATTGCGCTTCCAGGTAGCCCCGGTAACGTTGTTCCCGTAAGAGAAGTTCGTGGATTAAAAATACAACAAGTTGTTATTGGTTCTTCTGCGAATCCTGGGTTGCGTGATTTTTGGATTGCCTCTCAAATTATAAAAGGTCAAGTTGTTTCTCCTGATGTTTCTTTAGACATCAATCCTTCATCGCGTCAAGTGCTAGAGAATTTAACAGAAATGGGAGCTCTTGGTCCCCTAATTGGGGCTGGCGGACGCCTTCATCAATCAGGCTGTATGGGGTGTATTGGCATGGGACAAGCTCCAGCCACCAATACGATAAGTATGCGAACAATGCCTCGTAATTTTTCAGGACGTTCTGGAACACTTGATGACCAAGTATATCTGTGTAGTCCAGAAACAGCAATAGCTGCAGCAATTACTGGAGAAATCACAGATCCTAGAGACCTTGAATCCTTAGTGAACATTAGGTATCCACAATGGACAGAACCTGAACAAATCAAAATCAATAAAAAACTGCTGATTGCTCCAACTGAAGCATCTCCTAAATTGGTAAAGGGACCAAACATTAAAACCCTTCCAAACTTTGAAGAACTTCCAGATGAACTAGAAATCCCTATTCTATTAAAAATGGGAGATGACATCTCAACAGATGGAATCCTTAAGGCGGGTGCAGATGTGCTGCCTTTGCGCTCAAATATACCAGAACTAAGTAAATATGCCTATTATGCCATTGACCAAACTTTCTATGATCGGGCGATTCAAAATCAAAAAGTACACACAGGATTTTGCGTTGTAGCAGGTGACAATTATGCACAGGGTTCAAGTAGAGAACACGCTGCATTATCTCCTAGGTATCTTGGACAAAAATTTGCTATTGCCAAATCTTATGCTCGCATCGGTTGGCAAAACTTGATCAATTTTGGGATGATTCCTTTTGAATTTAAAAATGCAGCTGATTGGGACAAATTAGAACAAGGAGATGTTTTAAAAATAAAAGGATTAAAGACCTCCATCAAAGAAGGGACTTCTATAACAGCCACTGTAATTGGAAAAAAAATTGAAATTCCACTTACTTACAACATCAGCGAAAGGCAAGTTGGACAGCTCTTAAAAGGGGGTGTTATTAATTTTGTAAAGCAAAAGTAATTTTCAACGTACGGCTAAAAAAATAAACAAGACAATAAATGGGTATGGAAAAAACAAATAAAACAGCAATTGATGTAGCACACATCGCAACACTTAAAGGGCATAGTGGCTGTGTATACGCAATGGATACAGGTTTCTCTGAAAACACTGTTTTTACAGGAGGTAGTGACCGTTTTATTGCGTTGTGGAATTTAGACACCCTGCAAGCCGAAAAATTTTCAGCAGCATTGCCTGCCCCTATTTATACCATTTGTCACATTCCTGAAAAAAATATTTTGCTTGCAGGAACTACCACTGGTAGTATTCACATCCTTGATTTGGATAAAAAAGAAGAAATCAAAATACTACAACATCACAGAGCCCCTGTTTTTGACATACAATATTCACTAAAAACCAATTGCTTTTATACCGCCGGCGGCGATGGTAACTTAGCCGTTTGTTCCCTGGATACGTTATCATTGCTCAAAATGAAAAAACTGTCCTATGACAAAGTACGCAGTATTGCTTTTAATAATGCAAGTTCAGAGATTGCTGTTGCCTTAGGGGATTCTAATGTGCTCATATTTGATTTGCTTACCTTAGAATATAAAAAAGATTTTATTGCACATGAACTTGCAGAAAAAATTGTTGGCGCAAATATTGTGCGCTACAGCCCCGACGGTAAATTCCTATTAACAGGTGGAAGAGATGCCCATTTAAAAATATGGAAAGTAGGAGATTATGAATTAATAAAATCAATTCCTGCGCACAATTGGGCTATTTACGACATCGTATTTAATCCTGATGCCACTCTTTTTGCCACTGCCAGTCGTGATAAAACCATCAAAATTTGGGATGCCAAAACCTACCAAATTTTAAAACGCATCACAAAAGAAAATTTTGAAGCACATACCCACTCCGTAAATAAATTAATCTGGAGCACCTATCATAATTATTTAGTTTCTGTAGGGGATGATAAAATGGTAATGATCAGAGAAGTCAATAAAAAATAACAAATAAAATAAAATAAAAATGGATATAACGAAAGCAAAAGTTTTAGAAGCTTTGAAAAATGTAGAGGATCCTGATTTAAAAAAAGATTTGGTTACACTAGGGATGATAAAAGATCTAGAAGTCACGGGTAAAAATGTGGATTTCACTGTAGTGCTTACAACACCTGCTTGCCCAATGAAAGAAATGATTCACAAGGCTTGTGTAAATGCAGTCTTGCATTTTATAGACGAAGAAGCCATTGTAAACGTAAAAATGTCTTCTAATGTCACTGCGCGTAAAAATAATGGACCGATGTTGCCAAACGTAAAAAATATTATTGGCGTTGCATCTGGTAAAGGTGGTGTTGGTAAATCTACAGTAGCCTCAAACTTAGCGTTGGCTTTGGTAAAATTAGGTGCCTCGGTTGGATTGGTTGATGCAGATATTTACGGTCCTTCTCAAACAATTATGTTTGATGTAATAGATGCAAAACCTTTAACGGAGAAGATTAATGGTATCAATAAAATGATTCCCATAGAAAGTTTTGGTGTCAAGTTATTGTCTATTGGATTTTTTACAGATACCTCAGAAGCACTTGTATGGAGAGGTCCAATGGCATCAAAAGCGGTTGTTCAATTATTCCAAGAAGCACATTGGGGAACCTTAGATTATATGATTATTGATTTGCCTCCAGGAACAGGAGACATTCATTTATCATTAGTTGGTGCGGTTCCTTTAAATGGTGTTGTAATTGTAAGTACTCCTCAATTTGTAGCATTATCAGATGCCAAAAAAGGAGTTGGAATGTTTCAGTTACCAGCTATAAACGTCCCTGTATTAGGGATTGTAGAAAACATGGCGTATTTCAGTCCGCCAGATACCCCTGAAAAAAAATATTATATTTTTGGCAAAGACGGTGCAAAGAAACTTGCAGAAGAATTAGAGGTTCCTTTATTGGGTGAAATACCGCTGGTACAGAGCATCTGTGAATCTGGAGATTCTGGACAGCCAGCAGTGCTAGAAGAGCATACACCACAAGCTATTGCCTATTTAGAAATGGCGCGCAAAGTAGCACAGCAAGTATCCATACAAAATGCAAAAGCATCGGCTCAAGTAGCAGATGTGAAGTGGTAAAAAAACAAGATAAGACCTGTTTTTTTTGTAATAAGCAGATCAAATAATCAGTAAAAACGCCTTTTATTTCCTTTTTAATAAGGTCTAAATCGCACATTTTTTAATGACTAATGTCCCTTTTATTCGGCACTTGTTTAAATATTTATAGTTTTCCTTAATTTAAAACAGTACTTATGTATCCAAAACAATTAATACAACCCATGAAGCAAGAACTAACTGCTATTGGATTTGAAGACCTCCGAACTGCTGAGGATGTGACTGTTGCTTTTCATTCAAGAGGCACTGTGCTTGTTGTTGTTAATTCCGTTTGTGAATGTGCTGCAAGTGCTGCACGGCCTGGAGTTCAACGTTCACTAGAGACCATAAAGCGCCCCAACAAAATTACAACGATATTTGCTGGTTTTGATACGGAAGCAACTGCGCAGGCAAGAAAACACTTTCTACCCTTTCCTCCGTCATCGCCTTGTATCGGTTTATTTAAAGATGGAAAATTAGTGCATTTTGTAGAACGCCATCATATTGAAGTAAGTTCCGTAGCACTCATTTCCAAAAACTTAAAAGCCGCTTATGAAGCCTATTGTTAATCGAAGAAACACCTACAAATAGGATCCCTTAAAAAGATGCTATTAAACGTAAAAACGGAACTATACCAAGCTATCCTTGAATTTTCCAAAGACGAAAGTGCACCTTTAAAAAGTCAGAGTCTTTAAGAACCGCGCTAAGAAGAAAATAGTCTTGGAAGATGACTAGAACATTAATTAAGAGAGGAATGGACAAAATAAATACTAAAAAATACGTTTTTGTTGAAAATAATTCTTTTATTTTCAATTAGATATGTCTTTCAATACAAAAAACAAAACAATGAAAAGTAGGATTGAACAATTACAAGAATATTTAAAAGAAGACAGCGATGACTCTTTTTTAAAATATGCATTGGCATTAGAATATGTAAGGATTGAAGAAAATGATACCGCA
>Ga0307488_10001941_pt1 | contig 17480 bp, 22 predicted proteins | sample SB02metaG_FD_202248 | JGI IMG/M metagenome (GOLD analysis project Ga0307488, IMG submission 202248) | Sea-ice brine microbial communities from Beaufort Sea near Barrow, Alaska, United States - SB 0.2 | ecosystem: Environmental > Aquatic > Marine > Coastal | place: USA: Alaska | collected... | reverse complement strand
TTCCTTTTCCTTTTCCTGTTTTTTTACTTTTTTTACTTTTTAACTTTATATATATATATATCTTCTACTAACTAACTAACTAACTAATAATAACTAATCAATAATAACTAATCTAATAATAATAATAACTAACTCTAATAAATAACACCACATCAACCTGACGGTGTAATATTGAAGAGATGTAAAAAATCAAAACATATGATGACGCAAACATGACGTAAACATCTCTGTGGACATGACAGGGGATTTCTGTGGGATTTGCGTCGACCAATAAGGGCCTGCCACGTGTATCTGTCGGGGGCTCAGTGGGGGCTTAAGGGTGGTGACTTTGGTGAAGACTTTGCGCAACTTTCCTATATACCCCCCCCTCGAGGCAAAGTTACCGCAAAGTCTTCACCAGGCCACCTTTTCACCTCTTCACCTCCTCACCTCCTCATCTCCTTTTTTCTTTTTTCTTTTTTCTTTTCTCTTTTTCTATACATATATACTTTCTACTAATAACTAATCTAATAACTAATCTAATAATAATAACTGACCTCTAATAACTGACACCACATCAACATGGCGGTATAATATTGAAGAGATGTAAAAAAACAAATCATATGATGAAACGTTTTTGAAAAATCAAATGAAATAAACATCTCATAATTATTTTTTCACATCTCATAATTATTTTCACACCTGGGAATTATTTTCACTCTAAGAGCTTTGATTTACACCTGGAAATTATTTTCACTCTAAGAGCTTTGATTTACACCTGGGAATTATTTTCACTTTAAGAGCTTTGATTTACACCGGGGAATTATTCTCATTTTGCCACGTGTACAATCAAGACGATCAAGTGACCGGGATCAGGTGACCGGTTCGCTCGTTTCGCTCGTTTTGCTTTCACATGCGCGTTATTTTGCTTTCGTTTGATTGTACACGTGTCAAAGTTCGCAGATATGTCGCGGACTATGGGCAGGGGTACACGGTCCGCTGTAAATAACGTGTGATCCGTACAGATCAGCATACGGATGGCGAGATGTTCAAAACGAAGAGAAAAGTCCGCAGATCCTTAAGTGCTATAGCTGTGATCTGTCTGTGCCACGTGGACCAGTTAGGGACTGACAAGTGGCTTTGATTTCGACCAATCACGGACTGCCACGTGTCTCAGGGGTCCAGTTACGTGCTGCCAAGTGGACCAATTAGAACACGGCGTAAGGGGGGGGGTGCTCAGAAACGTCAAAAATGAGCGAAAAAGTTACTGATCTGCTTTTTTGAAGATTTGACAATGAGCCGATTTGATAGGCTAGGCGGGAATTCTACCCAACGATTTGATAGGCTAGGCGGGAATTCTACCCTACTATTCCCGACGATTTGATAGGCCAGCGCTTAGCGGGCAGAGTACCCCTCTTTTCCCGGTTCACCGCCACTTCACCGCCTTTCACCGCCACTATCACCTCGTGCCAGTATCCAGCTCATCATCCGTGCTTAGTTTGCTCCGACATGTCTCCGGCAGAGACATTCACAACACGGGGGCCAGGGCGGAACCCTGGTACCTCTGTATCCACGCGGAAGCGTCTGTCCCTCTCAACCCCATCTGCGACATTTCAAGTAGACAGACCGATAGGGGCAGTAGCACAGCAGCCTGCGACTTTCTGCATAAAATTTCACTAACGTTCATCGAGCCCCAAGGCGCATCACATGGTGAGCTTTACCCCACCCCATCCGCCATTGAATGCATATAGCGGACAGCCAAAACAAACGTCATGGTTTAAAGCCGTATTAATATCGAGGGGCACTATTCTACGGCTATTACATAATGCTACTTTCCTAATAAATGTGGAGGTTGCCAGTGTATCGTGTTGAGGCTTGGGAAACTAAATCATCGCTATTTCTTTTGGTCCCACCTCCACCCCGCCCCGCCCACGTTTGGTTGCGAAGACTTGGCGGGTTGCCCAAACAAGGAGGCGGCGGCAGCAGCAGTGCTGCCACCTCCCTTGACTGTTTGCCCATACATGGAGGCATCGCCTCCGCTGAAAAGCCCCGTGCCCTTATTGTCGTTGCGCCGCCACGCCGCGTTGAGGCGTGCCACCGCCTCACGCGCCTCCCGCGCCTCAAGCGCCACCACGTCGTTGGCGCGGTCGGTCGCCCGCGCCGCCGCGCGCGACGCGGACGGCGACATCCCCCGCTCCGCCCCCCCAGGGCTCGACTTGCGGCCAGAGGCCGGCATGACGCGCCGCTGCGTGACGACGGCGGCGAGGGCGGCAAGGGAGGGCTCGCCTCCGCCTCCGCCACCGCCACCGCCGTCGCCGCCGTGCCAGCCATTGGGTAGCCGTGACAGTGGCGCGAGGGTGGTGGCGGCGGCGGTGGCGGCGGCGGTGGCGGCGGCGGTGGGGAGGGGAGGGGGGGTTGAACGGCTTGAACGGCTCGTGCAAGGGTGTGAAGGAGGAGGGAGGGCGGGAGCGGGAGGGGAGGGTGAACGGCTGGCGTTGGAGGGAGGTCCAGGTCCAGGGGGCACGGGGAGTTGGCGCCATTTGGTGCCGAAGCTGAGTCGACCCTTGGGCACCGCGAGGGGCGCCAGGCCGTTGTCCTGGCCCGCCATGAGGCTCAGCGGGCTGGCGGCGCGGGAGAGTGGGGCCGGCGGCGGCAGCTCGGTTGAGGGCGGTCTTGGGGGACGTGACGACGATGAGAGGCGGGGTGGCGGAGGGGCGGGCGACGGGACGCGACTCAAAGCCGCTGCCGCCGCTGCCGCCGCCGCCGCAGTCGCCGTCGCCGCCGCGTCCTCCGCTTCCGCCGCAGCTACGGCCGCAGCAACCCTCTCCGCCATCGCCTCCGTCGCCGCCGCAGATGCCGCCGCCGCTGCCGCCTCCGCTGACGCCTCCGCTGCCGCCTTCGCTTTCACCGCCGCCGCCTCTTCCGCCGCCTCCGCCGCCGCTTCAACCGCCGCCGCCGCCGCCGCCGCAGCCGCCGCTGCCGCCGCTACCTCTGCCGCCGCCGCCTGCGCCGCTGCCACCTCCGTCGCCGCCGCCACAGCTGCCGCCGCTTCCGCCGCCGCCGCCATTTCATCATCGCGGCGCCGCCGCTCCCGCCATTTCTCCGCCGCCTTCCACCTCCCCAACAAACCTCGCGCGCCCGCCTGAACCATCAGCACTGCTGCTCGTCGCCCCGCCGCCTCGCGCCGGGAGAGCGTCCCCCGCAAGGCGGATTGAAGGGACACCGTCGCCGCGAGCCGGCGATCAGCTGCCGCCACCGCCGCCGCGATCATCTCCTGTGCCCGTGCCGTCCTTGCTTCCTCCGCCGCCGCCGCTTCCGCCGCTGCCGCCTCCCGTTCCACCTGTCGTCGTTCCAACTCTGCCGCTGCCGCCGCCGCCGCGGCCGCCTCGGCCTCTGCTGCCGCCGCCTCTGCCGCCGCTACCCTTTCCGCTGCTGCCGCTGCCGCCGCCTCCGCCGCCGCCTCCGCCGCCGCTAAGTTTTCCGCTGCCACCGCTGCCGCGTCCGCCTCCGCACGTTTGACCGCCACAGCCCTTTCCGCCGCCGCGAGAAAGGCGCGCATCCCCGCCGCCACGCGCCGCGCCGCCATGCCCCGGGCGCCGGCTTGGAGAGCAACCACCGCTGAGGGACTGATGGATAGTGCTCGCCACGTCATAGGATGCCCTTTGACTAAAGGAAAGAGGATTCAACATGCGTTCATGACGTGGCGAGCACTATCCATCAATCAGACGGCATGGGATGCCATTCAACTCAAGAAATGCAGGTTGAACATGCATTTGATGACGTGACGAGCACTATTCATCAGTCCCTACCGCCGCTGTCACCCGGCGATTACCCGCCGCCGCTGCCACTACTAGAGCTTCTTTCTCGACTTCTCGCTGCTCCGCCAGACCCGCCAGCACAGCGTCACGCTCGGCCTGTCGCCGCGCCCTCGCCTCCGCGGCCGCGTACGCCTCCGCCGCCGCATCCACCGCCTGCTTGTAGTGGCGCGATTCGATGTTGAAGCAAACCTTGAAAGCGGTTCATCATATGTTAGCTTCAATTGCTTAAACCCAGTCTCCGCTATGACTACCCCCTGATTCCCCTGAATCGAGCCTATCGACCAATCAGGGACGAGGAGAGATGATGCAATGTCCATTGACCAATTAGAGACCACAAACGATTACGATCAGATTTGGTGAGATTTGGTCAGGGAGATCCAATCAATCACAGCTCTCCGAGCCGCCACGTGGACCAATCACATGAGGGCCTTCAGCGTCGCTAACGACGCGGAGACTGGGTTTAAACCAAGCGCCGTCAACCCGGGGTCAACCTGTGGTCAATCCCGGGTCAGCCTGGGGTCATCTTGCACCGCCCTATCTTTTGCCGCCGCCGCTCGGCCGCCGCCCCTGCAGCTTCGGCCTCGGCCTGCCGCCTCGCTGCCGCGATTTCTAATCGTCTCTCCTCCACGGCGCGCCGCATCTCCCGCGCCACAGATCGCCCCCGCGCTCCCCGCGCAGCGGCTTGTATTGCAACCGCCGCGGCGCCCAGGCCGGCTGCCCTCGCCGCCGCCGCCCCAGCCGCACCCGCCGCTACCGCCGCCGCGTGCGCTTCCCGCTTCCGCGCTACCAACCGCCGCGCAGGGCCCGGCAGATATGGCTCGCCACGTCATCCAACGCTGAAGCCCCGAAAACTGGGTCGAGGGCGGTCGAGGGAGGTCGATGGCAACATCACATGCTCAAGCGATGACGTTGACGTCAGTGATGCACGCCCAGTTCAACTCGGAGGCCGGAGCTTCCTATAGGCTCTAACCCTCGTTTCATGAGTTGAATGTCATTCTATGACGTGGCGAGAAGTATCTGCCAGGCCAGGCCGTACCGTCGCGCCAGCATCCCGCGCGCCACCGCTTGGATCATCAACGCTGCCGATGTCCGGTCCGCCTCTGCTTGCAGTTGCCCCAAGCCAGGAGCTTACACTCGTCCACTATTCAGCTCAACATAAGCCGGTTTGATCAGTGAGCCGTTTTGTGTCCAGTTTGTGATGAGTTATGACCCATCTATCTACTGAAGGTACCCGAGGTATCCAACAAAACTTACTTACGTTGAGCTGAAAAGTGAACGAGTGTAAGCCCCTGCCCCAAGCGGTGCTCTGCTGACGCGCGGTCGGCCTCCGCCTGCAGCCACTGCCGCGTGGCGTCGTCCCCCTCTGTATATCGCCGCAACTTCGACTTGAAAGCAGAACCTGAAAGCAGTGCACAAGACTTTAGCTTCAAACTCTGAAACCGAGCGCGGACAATCCGGGATCAATCTGGGGTCAACTGGAACCGCCCTACCTCCGCCTGCTTCAGACTCGCCGCCATCGCCGCCGCCATCTCGGCGTCCTCGTTGTAGCGGCGCAAGTTGAATTTAAAAGCAAAACTTGAATGCAGTTCATCATTGTTCCGTTTCAAGCGCTTAGTTCCAGGCGTTTCAACGTGGGTTTCATAGGGTCAACCTGTACCGCCCTACCTCGTCATCGAAACCGCCCCCGCCCTCCTTGGAGCGCCTCAAGTTGAAATGAAATGCAAAACTTGAAGCGGTTTATCACATTTGAGTGTCAAGCGCTTAGTTCCAGGCGACTTCAACATGGGTTTCATCCGTTCGACCTGCACCGACCTGCCTCGTTGCTCGCGGCTGTTGGTTCGTAGTATACTGGTCCTCCGACCCCGCCGCCCCTGACTGTTTGCCCATAGTGCGCCGGTCCCCCGCCCCCGCCTGTCCCGCCGTCCCCAGCCCCCCCGTAGTCCCCGCGGTCGTAGAGCATGGAGAGCTCCACGGCTTTGGAGATGGCGAGGGCCTCCTCCATTGCCGCCAACCTGTTGCGCCGCAAATTGAAATTGAAAGCAAAGTATGAGAGCGGTTCATCATATTTTGGCTTCAAGCGCTGAAAATAAGCGCGGTCAACCTAGGGTCAACTCGCGGTCAACCTTGGGTCAACCTGGGGTCAACCGGGGGGCAACATGGGGTCAACATGGGGTCAACATGGGGTCAACCCAGGCTCAATCTGGGGTCAACCTACACCGCCCCGCCTCGCGTGCGGTTGCGCGCTCGGTGCTCTGGAGCTCCCCCTCGCGCTGCGTCAGGGTGCTGTCAAAGGCGGAGGAGGTCCCGGCGGCGGCGGCGGCGGTGGCGGCGTCGGCGTCGGCTTCGGCGGCGGCGGCGTTGACTCCCTGACTCGAGCCTGCTCCTCCGCCTCCGCCGCTGCCTTGACCCGGATCTCCACCTCCGCCGCCTCCGCTGCCGCCGCCGCTTCTGCCGCCGCCTTGATGCGAGCGTGCGCCGTAGCCGCCGTTTTGACCCGAGCCTCCTCCTGGCTTGGAGGCGTCGGCGGCGGCGGCGTGGCGAGTTGTGGCGAGCGTCGCTGCGTCCGCCATGGCGGCCTCCAGCCGGCTCCGCCCGCCGCCGCCGCCGCTCAATGTGTTCCCTCCCGTTCCTCCTCCTTTGCCCTCTCTTCCTCCCCTGCCACCTCCTCCTCTTCCTCCTCTGCCTCCTCCTTCGCCTCCTCTCCCTCTTCCGCCGCTGCCGCCGCTGCTTCTACCGCCTTTGCTGCTGCCCGCGCCCGCACCGGTGTTTCGGCCGCCTCCCGACCGCGCCGCCGCCGCCGTTGCCGCTGCTCGGGCCGGTGGTTCTGCGCTCGCGCTCGTGCTCGCATGCGCGCGGCCGCCGCCACGACCCGTTGTTCGTTCCCCGGCACCTCCCCTGGGAGGCGCGGCCATGCTGACCTCAGGTGCGCTCGCCAGCTGGCTCCAGCGGCTCGCAGGCGCCAGCTGTGGACCGGAGCCGCCACCTGCCAGCTGTGCGGCGCGCCGCTCGTCGTCCTCGGCGCGCCCTCGCTCGTCGTCCTCAAACATCTCCTGCGTTAAGCGAGGAGTGGGGGAAGCATGGGCCTCAATAACGGGGGGAATGCAAACTTTATACGGGTGCCGAGCCAACAGTTGTGAAGTGTGATTGAGTTCGGCCGGCACGCAGGGGGGGGGGGTCGAGCGCACCCCGTCCAAGTAGGAGCTCAGCGCATCGCACTTGTCGATTATGCCCCCGGCCCGCCGCGCTTCGTCACGCTTGTCCCTGTACTCGCCGCGGGGGAGGCAACACACGAGCGTCAGTAAGGACAGCGCCCAAAATATTGTTCGGGTGTCGGTGGTGTCGTGTTGTGGGGTGTCGGGTCTCGGGAGTATCATCTGGCTCTTGGGTGTCGACGTTGATGTACGCACGCGGGGTTGATGAAAAGCGTGCAAAGGGGCGACATCGCGGAGGTCGGCGCCGCGTCGTTCCCCGACCGGCGGCGCCACGCATCGGCGGCGGCGGCGCGGCAGCCCGGCGGAGGGAGCGCCCGTTCGAAACGAAACGAGGGGGACCAGACTGTCTCGTGTCGTGGTTTCGATTTCCAGAAAAGAAAGGAAGATTCAGGCCTGGGCGAGAACGCGCCATTCCCACGCCACCGGCGTACAGTTGCACTCTGAAAAAGCAGACATGCTACACGTCGTCAGGCCCGGCGGCGCCGGCGGCGGCAACATCCACGGCGGCACCCATTCGGACAAGAGGGGGTCCACAAGGAACAAGTTGATTTCCACAGGAAATATGAAGTGTAGGCCGCGGGACGCGCCGTTTCCAGGCGTCGGCGGCGCCGGCCGAAAAGGTCTCGTAAGGGATGAGGCGCTTTCCGTCGGCGGCCATGGCAGCGCCCGCCACGTCAGCGCGCGCCGGGCGCCGTGCGCAGGGCGCGGGCGCGGCGCGAGGGGAAGTGACATTCGTGGCGCTCCATTCGTCATGCATCAATATATGCGCATATCCGGTGGGGGGCGGGTCAGGCGGGCGCATATCGAGGGGGCAACGCAACGCAACGCAACGCGTTTTCCCCTCGGCGCGGCATAACGGCAGAGGTCATTCCTTGTCGCACGGCCCCCGTCAGTTGTCGAGTCGAGCGCTTTGCGACGGGTTCATCTCGCGCTACGCCCGACCCGCACGCTCATCTGAAGATACGAAGCATCAACGGAAGCGTGTGTGCTGTCCCGACGAGGCCTCTTATCCAAAAAACAAAAAGCTCGGCACCGTCCGTTGATATAAATGGCGTCGGTCGCGCTCGCCACGGGAGGCGGCGCTCGCACCGCCCCGTTCCGCGGTGCAAAGCGCTCCTCCCGGCGCAGCTTGGGCAGGGGCCGTCGCCACTCCTTCCCAAACTGTTCGCTCATAGTGTACCGGTGTACCCGTGCACACTCGCCGCATTCTCCCGTGTACCCGTGCACCCTCGCCGCATCTTCCCGGTGTACCCGTGCACACTCGCCGCGTCTTACTCCCTGGCCTGGCCCCTGTTCCTTTCCGTGACTGCCTCGAAGTGTACCAGTGTATCCGTTCACACTCGCAGCCTGCTCCACTCCGGCCCTACACGACGGCACCCTCCGCGTCCGTGCCGCCGCGGCCGCCGACGGCGAGCCCGAGCGTCGCCAGAACTTAGGGCGCACGGGCACCAACCGCGAGGCGTCGGTGGACGACGACGCCACCGCCGCGCTCAAGGTCCGGCCTGGAACAAAGTCTCTGCCACATCATCCTCCACACGTCACACCCTCGTCTCTTGTGGTTATAGAGCATCATGTGGCATCATGTGACCACCGGAGGGCATCGCAGATATTGCTCTTACGCCTTAGGATGGTACTTTATAGTTCAAGCATCGAGGGTTCAAAACACGTGTCGATGACGTGGCGAGCGATATCTTCCCTGCCCTGGTTGAAGAACTCCGTGAAGACGGACGGCTCCTTCGGCGCGCCGGCCACCGCCAAGGAGACCTGGCAGGGGGGTTATTGATATAAACAACCACTCCACCGACGTTGAATAACCTCCTCCTCCTCCTCCGTGTGTCTGTTTGAGCATTCACACTCAAGGTAAGCCGTGCTCCGATGTCGGTCGCGTGCTGGTTCTCAGTGACCCTCCTGCACGGGAGCCGTTCCAGCGCTCGGCGCGCGCAGGGCTCATGGCGGACGGCGGCGACGCCGCTGATGTGGTGTTCACTTCACTGTGCATCTCCAAGGAGGACGACGCGTACAAATCGCGCACGGCGGTCCCCCTCCCCATCGAAGCGTACGTGAAACGTGTAGACAAGCTGGTTGTGGAGTTCATGCAGCGCGACTACGTGCGGCTGGAGGAGGCGGGCACTACGTCCACCGCTGAAGTCATCGAAGCACTGGAGGACTACCTGTACGTGCAGAACAGCTACCGCGCCCCCGCCGGGTGGCGGGAGATGTACTCGCCCTACCGCACCTACTTCCACAACGTGGTCGGGCGCTGCAAGTTCAAACCTTAACACCCAACGAAACCCGTGCTGAGAGCGTCTGTGAAACTAAGCGCTTGGAACTGTAATATGATACACTGCTTCCAACTTTTGCTTACAAATGTCAACTTGCGCCCCCACAACGCGGTGGCGCAGAAGATCGGCATACCCGCCACGCTGGCGGCGCTGTACATCGGGTGCGTCACCCGCCTGCGGGCCAACGGCATGGGCTTGCTCTCCTCCACTTTTCGACTTGAGCTGAGCACTTTTCGTCAGATACCTTGGGTGGTTTCGATGACCAGACCGGCTCAGAGTGAGCTGAGAGGTGGACGCGTGGAAGCCCCTGGGCAACGGCGCGCTGAAGGAGGAGGTGGACGTGCTGATCCGCCCCAAGGGTATGAGCGGCATGAGCGGCGTGACGGGGCCCAAGGCGCCGTGGGGGGTCGTGGCCGGCACGCGGCAGGGGGCTTATTGCGAACAAGCACTCGATCGACGTTGACTCTCCTCCTTCTCCTCCTCCTCCTCTTCCTCCTCCTCTTCCTCCTCCTCCTCCTCCTCCTCCTCCTCCTCCTTTTCCTCCTCATCCTCCTCCTCCTCCTCCTCCTTCTCCTCCTCCTGTGTACATGAGCATTCAATCTGAAGGTAAGTCATGCTCGGATATCGGCCGAGTGCTTGTTCTCAGTGACCCTCCAGCGCATACACCCTGAAAGTGCGCCCTGCTCCGATCTCGGTCGAGTGCTTGCTCTCAACGACCCTCCTGAGCGGCGCCCGCCCAACAGCGTGGTGTGCACGCCGCTCATGGCGGTGACGCTGCAGCTGGCGGCGTTAAAGCGCGCCTTCTGGCCGTGGGAGTGGGCAGGGCGCGGAGGATGCTCCCCGCCACGTCATCGACCCTCGACACGCATTTTTGAATCACATCCGAGGACGTGGCGAACAGATGATTCCCGCCACGTCATCGACCCCCAACACGGATTTGAACATTCGATTATTTCCATGACATCCGATGACGCGGCGAGACCCTTGGAGTGGGACGAGAGCCGCGACAGCGGCGCGCTGCTGGCGGTAGAGGCGGCGGCGTACGCCGGTAAGAACTGGCGCATAGCGCTCGCCACGGGCCACGTCATAGGATATGATTCAAGTCAAGAAACGAGGGTCCAAAATGCGTGTGGATGACGTGGCGAGCTCTATCCATGAGTCCCTATGCGCCGGGAACAACCGCATGAACACGGCGGCCGGCGTGGTGGGTATCATCCAGCCGACCGGCCGCGCTTTCGGCGGGGACTGACGGATACTGCTCGCCGCGTCATCAAACGCATTTCGAAGGCTCATTTATTGAGTGAAACGACTTCCTATGACGTAGCGATCACTATGCGTCAGTCCCTAGCCTTGGGCGACCTACCCATGGCAACGCTGGCCACTGAGCGCCTGCTGGAGCTGGCGGTAGGGTGGTGCAAGCTAACACCAACCACAAACCCCCCCAAATAACCCCTTTAAACCCCCTGATCTTGCCTGTTACCGGAAAATTTACACACCCAAAATACCCCCTATGAAGCACCATCTGTAGAACCCAAAAGGCCCCCAAAAACCCCCTGTTGCGGCGCTACGTCTAGGGGGGCTCGGGGTATGAGCAGCGCGACCTGGGGCTGCTGCTCTACCACGGCGGGCAGCACAAGCAGGCGTTGGATAACCTGGAGGCGTTTCAGGCGGGGTCTATGCTGCTCTGCGTGTAGTGCTCGTCACGTCATCCACCACTTCTTAAACCCTCGTTTATTGAGCAAGACGACATCATAATCTGCCTCGGACCTGGCGGTATTGAGGTCAACAACTCGACCGACAATGAATCCACGAGCTGAGTCCACGCTTCTGTATGAGCATTCAGCGTCAACGTTATTCATGCTCCGAATTCGGTTCGAGTGCTTGTTGTCAAGGACCCTGCTGTGAGGAGTGGAAGGATTCGGGGGCGGCGGACGCGGCGCCGCAGTTTGTGGGGGACGTGGTCAACTTGGGCGGGAACAACGCCATCACGGCGGCCAAACTGCAGGTGCGTGCCCTCACAACGCCGCCAAACCACCCCAATCGCGCTCACTGAACGCCGCGAAACCACCCCAATCTCCCTCACCGAACGCCGCGAAACCACCCAAACCGCGCCCATGAAACGCCGCGAAACCACCCCAACCACGCTCAATAAACGCCGCGAGACCACCACAATCGCGCCCACTGAACGCCGCGAGACCACCCAAACCGCGCTCACTTAACGCCGCGAAGCCACCCAAATCGTGCTCACTGTACTCCGCGGAACCACCCCAATCAGGTGCGGGAGGACGCGGCGCTGGGGGCGCTGCTGCTGATCCTGCGGCGGCTGAGGCTCGACCACGCCATGGAGGAGCCAGGCAGCGGGGACGGTGTGATGGAGGCCGAGTGAGCGGCCAGTAGGGGCGTGTCAGATGGCGGGGCGGCCAATGTAGGCGTGACAGGTGGCGGGGCGGCCAGTGGGGGCATGACAGGTGGCGGGGCGGCCAGTGGGGGCGTGACAGGTGGCGGGGCGGCTGAGGTTAGACCACGCGATGGATGAGCCGGGCAGCGGTGACGGCGTCATGGAGGCCGAGTGAGCGGGACGACTTGGGTCATTCGGCACGAGCGCTGGAGGCGGGTTAGGGTGAGTTGGTGCAATGCGAGAGGTGGGTTGGGTCAACTGGCGATAGCACTGGAGGTGAGTTTGGGTCAGTTCGTGCAATGAGGTATGTGAGTTTGGGGAACTGGCGTGAGCATATCGAGCAAACAGTCAGGCAACGAGTGGCCAGGCCAGGCTAGGCCAGGGAGGAGGATGCTTCATAACCCATGAACGAATTTACTCGCTTGGAGGCCTTCTCACTGTAGCCCATTCCAAAAAACTTCTCACGCGATGAAATTGTGCGCGGCGGTCAGACTGGCTGGCTGACGGTCTGACTCAATCGTTGCGTGCTCGTTTGACCGCAGCGCCGCTCCATGTCACAACGCCTCCTCGCGCGCATACGGCTGCGCGCCGCTTCGCATCACGAAAACTGAGAAACCCCGAGTCACCAACCAAAGCTAGAAAAAGCCACACCCCGCCGCCATATGAACTCAACAACTCAACAACAGCTTTTTACATGTGGGTCGTCAATGCCACGAGAGCCAGATCATGGCTGTATCGAATCCCATCTATCCCAGGGGCTAGTTCATTCACAGAGTATGACGCTGGAACCGCCGCCGCCACTCGCCACCGCCGCCGCCGCGGGCACTGGCAATCTGCTCGTGCATGGATGGGAGCCAACGCTGCCGCCGCCGCCGCCGCCGCCCAAACCTCATGCAGCCGGCTCAAGCGCGAAGCGCGTCTCAGTGTCGCTCCACATATTCGGGCCAGACGAAAACTGCTCGACGCGTCAGAAGATGAAGTAGAAATCAAACACTGTAAACCAGAGATAACAATGCGGCGGATGACGTGACAAGTGACAAGCATGACCCGTGGAGCCCTGCCACTGTTTGGTGACATAGTCCAGCTCACGCCCCGTCACAACATATTGTCTATTTCAGGTCAGGCGACCATATGACCACATACGAGTATGTTTTTGGTCAGGTGACCATATCGCCCTGCCACGTTTTGGTGTCATAGTCCAGCTCACGCTCCGTCACAACCACCTCACGCCCGCCGCCCCCCCCGCTGCTTCGCACAGTGATGATAGTGGTGCAGCGTGTGCCATAGCCCGGCCGACCAGGCTGTAGTGGCGCAAGTTGAAATTGAGTGCGTCTGTCATATTTTAGAGCTGAAATGAAGTGTAATCAACCCGGGGTCAACCTTCAAAGCCCTACCAGGCGCTGCGCCCGGTCGTATAAACGACGACTGAGTAATGGCCGCCTGAAAGTCGGTTGGGGCCACCTCCCCGGCGCCGGAGCCCCACTCCCTCCACTCGCCCTTATTACCCATCCCCAGGGGCTTGTACTCGTCCACTTTTGGGCTCAATGTAGGCACCCTTTGTGGGATACGCTGAGTAGTTTCATCGCATCAGGAATTAAATAGTCTTATTGATCTGAAAAGTGGACGAGTGTAAGGACCTGCCCATCACACCCTCCAACAACCACTTCACGTTCACCTCGGCCTCGTCCGAGTCGCCCTTGGCGGCCGCCGCACAGGGTTGCACACTCGTCCATTTCTCAGCCCAACGTGAGCCGTTGTTGTCACTGAAACCACAGCGGATCCGAGGAAACCGTGCGTCGAGTGCCGACCCTCTGGAGCTTGTCTAGCTTGTCTTGCGTTCTGTCATGGACATCTCCCTTCTCCTAATGGACCCAACGTGTCCCACAGAAAGTGCTCATGACAAGCCGAGAAGTGGACGAGTGGCAGCCCCTGCCGCCGCGGCGACGCGCTCCATCTCCTCCCGGAGCTGCCGCTTGTCAGGGCCATCCACTCGTCCAGTTCTTCGCTCAACCTCAGCCGTCACTGAGACTCGTCAACCACCCAACGTGTCCCACAGAAAGTGCTCGCGTCAAGCAGAGAGGTGGACGAGTGTGAGCCCCTGCCGCTTGCCGACCTCGAGCTTCGGCCACGGGGTGTCGAGCACGGCGTTGGCCAGCCCGTACACCGCCCCGCCCGCGCCGCCGCCGCCGCCGCCGCCCTCCTCACCCTCTCCCCCGCCACCTGCCACGCCCCCATTGGCCGCCCCGCCACCTGCCACGCCCCCATTGGCCGCCCCGCCACCTGCCACGCCCCCATTGGCCGCCCCGCCACCCGTCACGCCCCCACTGGCCGCGGTAAGCAGCTTCGGGGCTTCATCTTCCGCAGCGCCGCGATTCCCCACGTACGCAAACTCGCCTGCGGATAGGGACGTGCTCTCGTCCACTTCTCGGCTCAACGTAAACACCTTTTGTGGGATATACCCGGTGATTTCAGTGTTTCAGTGACAAAAGTACGTCTCAGGTGTATTTTAAAAGTGGACGTATGTGGAGGAGTGTTCCACCCTGCCCGTGGCGGCGTCGCCCACGATGAGGTTGAAGCCGTTGTACGCGTGCCGCGGCTCCGCCACCGCCGCAACGTACTGCGTCGGGGTCATAGTGCCGTTCAAGAAGTCCATGATGTAGGGGCGCAAAGTGTAATCGAAAGCAACGTTTCAAAGCTGCAGCTTATCATTAACCACTTTCAAAAGCTGGAACCATAGGCAAGTTGAACACGGGCTTTGAAACTGTGAAGCTGAACCGCCCTACTACGGTGAGCTCACCGCGGCTGGGCGCCTCGCCCGCTTTGAAGCGCGGCGTCTCCGTCATATTGTGGCGCAAGTTGAAACTGAAAGCAACAGATGAAAGCAGTTTATCACATTATCAAAGCACGGAACTCATGCGCTGTGGACACGGGTTTCAAGCGCTTTCACAAAATGCAGCGCCCCACAGTGAAGTTTGTGAGCACTGCCAGGCGCCCGCTGCGCGTCAACCCCAGCCACGTGCCAGGGCCCGCCAGATGCTGCTCGCCGCGTCATGAGCTGCTCGGTCACCGTTGCTCGGTCGACATCCCGCGTCATGAGCCGCTCGCCATGCCTTATTAGGATGCTCAAGAAATGTCGGCAGTACGAGTAGTACGGCTTGCATCTACACAAGGAGCTAAACCTCCAGTAGGTTTGCTCCTCACTCTTGTTCAGCACACAATCTCTAGCGTCCTGCAAGTAGCGCTGTAAGTACATCTATCGACACGTGGCAGACTGGAACAGAGTGTCGCCTGAATACGAGGGCTCCAGATGCGTTGGATGACGTGGCGAGCAACATGTATCAGGGGCCCAACCACGTCCCGCCGCCCTCCAGGTCGCGCCCCCCGAAAATCCCCCCCTCACCGTCCTCCCACCACTGCGCATTGGCCGTGGGCCTGCGGGGCGAATAACGACGGGGCGTGTTTCGTCAGTTTTTTTGTCTACTAGTAGTGTGTTTCAGGGCGGCCTGCGACGTGTATCGAGCAAGCGTGCGAGCGAGACTGCAGTCGTGGCCGCCATAGCCGACGTTGACCTGCCATCATATATGCCACCTAGGTTAGCTGCCGTCACTACAACGGCACGCAGAGTCGGGCTCAGGTGTCATCGCTGATTCCCGCACGAGAAGACGTGCCCACTTTTTATTGGAACCAACAATTGCACCGCCCCGGAGCACGCGCGTCTGTGTCGTACCTGGCGTAGTATTCGTCGCGGTTGACGGCCAACACCAAAGAGTAAGGGGTCGCCGCCGCGCCCGCCGACGCCGGGGCGACGAAGAGAAAGCTCAAGCACATGGCGCGTGCCCGCGCGCGGCGGTGTGCCGCGGCACGAGACACGCACCGACAAGCGACAGGCGACAACGACTTTCTGACAGGACAAAAATATAGGGGGTCGATGAAAGAAGGGTGTGGCGGGGGACCCAAAAAGGAGGGGTGGGTTTCTCAAAAGCAGGGGTCCTCTTTTCCCAGTTCGGCGTGCCTCCCGTCAACGCAGGCCTCGGCAGCCCATCCAGAGCCGCGCAGCCCTGAATCAACCTCGCGCCGCACGCCGCCGGTACCTCCGCCAACATGGTGCGTGCCCCAAGCGCCGGCCCAATGATTCCGCCAGGCAGTGCGGGGACGAGAGCCCGCTGTGCGCTCGCATGTTCCTAAAAGTGCAAATATAAATTGCCGCCTCGACCAAACTTCGCTGAGCCAACGGACCCAAACTACGCGCGGTGACGACGGTTACGGCCGCGGCATCCATCCCAGGCCGCAGTTTCTAGGGTGGTCGTTCCGCTGCGACGCTGCGCGAACCTGTGAAAACACCGCGGGGTGATCCCCGCGCGCGCGTCGCCCCAACCCGGCCTCGTCACGGTCGCTCGGATGCTCCAGCAATTCCAGTTTGGGCCGAGAATTCCCTTCCCTTCTCTCTGTCTCGGCAGTCTGGGGCGTCTCGGGGCGGACAGTGGCGCGAACGCGGGTGGTTCATGGCGCGGTTGCGGCGGCGCGTGGATTCCTCGGGAGCGGAGGCGGCTCATTCCCGCGTTTGTGGGTTTCACGGTTCGGCGTTCACCTTGCGCGGACTGCTGGGACCTCCCAACTGCCATTACCGACAGTGGAACCTTGCCGCTAAATGGCACCCTCATTTTCAAATCGCAGGAGGATGACAAGCGCTACTCGTTTGTGGTGGAGTTCCTGGACCCGAACGCGGCAGGGGGGATGTTGATAACAAGCAGTCGACCGACGCTGTAACCCTTCCACGCCATGCTTGTTGGGCGGCGCGGGGAGGTCTCCACGAACAGAGTCACCCACACTGATTACACATGGGGCTCCTGTCAAGGCTGCGGCTGCCCCCCCTCCTCCTCTGTATACTCCGCGCATCTGTATGAGCATTCACCGTGACTGATAACCAGGCTCTGATGTCGGTCGAGTGCTTGTTCCCAGCGACCCTCCTGCCAGGGGTTGACGTTCCGGTACCAGCTGATGTACTGGAGCGCCGGGCGAGAAATCGAGATGTACGACATCAAGAACCGGCGCACGTTCTTGAAGAAGGTCAAGGTACCGTCCGTGAAGGTGGACGACCTGTACCTGGGGGCCACCATCACGGTGTTCAGCCGGCAGCTCAAGGTGGTGGAGTACGGCGACAACTTTACGGAGTCCACCTTCGAGCAGGCGCGCCAGGCAGGGGGGTTAGCGAGGACAAGCACTCCACCGACGTTGAATTTCCTCCTCCGTCTCCGCCTCTTCCTCCTCCTCCTCCTCCGCCTCGTTCAACGGCGGTTTCAGAGGCGTGGCCGGCGTCGCCGTGAGCGGAGCGGCGGACGCGGCGAGCGAGGCGGCGCCGCCGTCGGAGTCCCACATGAGCTGCACGCCGGCGTCCTCGAACGAGTCCATGTGTGCAAGCGGGGGGAGGAAGCGGTAGGGTGCGGCGGTGCGCGAGAGAAGTGAAGTCAGGCTGCGCAGGCTATCAGTTACTACGAGTATCAGTTGAGCTAAAGTCCGATGAGTCCAAGGGTTCAGGGTTTTTAGGGTTTGTATATTAGGGTTTTGGATTTAGGGTTTAGGGCTTCGAGTTTAGGGTTTAGGGCGCGGGTTTAGGGTAAAAAGAAAATTCAACTACGCTAACCGAGTTCGACCGAGTTCGACCGAGCTCGACCAGTACAGGATACGATGATCGATTTTGACCGAGTTCGACCAAGATTCACGCACTTTGTCATCATATGGTGGTGCCGAAAGTGACGCACACACATGCACGCACACTTGGCACGCACACACT
>Ga0307488_10001939_pt1 | contig 17480 bp, 24 predicted proteins | sample SB02metaG_FD_202248 | JGI IMG/M metagenome (GOLD analysis project Ga0307488, IMG submission 202248) | Sea-ice brine microbial communities from Beaufort Sea near Barrow, Alaska, United States - SB 0.2 | ecosystem: Environmental > Aquatic > Marine > Coastal | place: USA: Alaska | collected... | reverse complement strand
GTATGAATAAATGATATGCTATCGACTGCTTATCGCCTTCGGCTAGAATCAATTTGTGAAAAAATTATTAGTGATGAAGATGTTAGTTTGGATGATATGATTTGGGCAAACAAACTAGCAAAAGCAAATACAACTGCCAATGAGATGTTAAAAATGGCAAGACGCCAAGCATCTCAAAATATCGAAGAAGGTAGTACCGACGATTTTCTGAATAGGATGGGATTAGGAGATCCCGACCCATCCAATCACAAAACGGGATTTACAAGTGCTGATGATATAGCTGATTGGTTTACACACGAAAAAACAGATGATTGGAGACAAAGAGATTAATGGCACGTTCCATCTATGATAAACAGATTGAGAATAGAAATTACTTAGCACCAACTGGATTTAATTTTACAATCCAACGTTGTCCCAAAGTAAGTTTCTTTTCCAACTCTGCACAAATTCCAGGCATTGATCTGGGAGTTGCTGTGCAACCCAATTATCTAAATGATATTCCTAGACCAGGAGACAAATTAAACTTCTCGGATTTCACTCTTCGATTCTTAATTGATGAAGATTTAAAGAATTACATGCAGATTCAAAACTGGATGAGAGGTCTTGGATTTCCAGAGAGTTTACAACAAATTTATAATGAGCAAGCAAAATCAAAAGGATTATATAAAGGAGAATTTAGTGGAGAAGAACTTCTATATTCTGATGCAACGTTAGAAGTTCTCAACAGCACACTGAACCCCCAGTTCTTAGTTAAGTTTAGTGGTATGTTCCCAACATCCTTGACAACTATTGATTTTGATGCTACTCCAACTGACATTGACTACTTTACAGCAGAGGTCACTTTCAAGTATACTGTCTATAATATTACTGACTTAGCTGGCAATCCTTTATGAATCTAGAAACTATACAATGCATGTGGGAGAAAGACTCACAACTTGATAAAGATAACTTACATGATGAATCTTTGAAAATCCCTTCTCTTCATGCGAAGTATCATGAGTTGTTTAACAACACTCTGTTATTGATGAAGAAGGCAGAGCAACAGAGAAAAAATATTCGTCACGAACGGTATGAATACTTTTCTGGAAAGTCAGACCCTGAGGTCTATGTAGAGAATCCCTTCCCAAAGAAGATACGTGACAAAGATACAATGCAAAAATATATGGATGCTGATGAAAAATTAAGTCAGATCAATCTCAAAATTGACTACTATGAAACTCAACTAAATTATATTGAGAGCATTCTTAAACAGATAAACAATAGAACTTACCAAATTAAGAATGCGATTGAATGGCAAAAATTCATCGCTGGTCATGGTTGAACTTAGTATTGAAAAGAAGAACGAAGTATATTTAAGAGTACAAGCTGATCCTCATGTGTATCAAGAACTCTCTGATGAGTTTACATTTGAAGTTCCTGGTGCCAAATTTATGCCTCAATACAGGAGCAAGTATTGGGATGGAAAGATACGTTTATTTTCTACTGCTACTGGTGAAATCTACGTTGGACTGTTAGACAAACTTATATCATTTTGCAAACGCTACGGATACGAATATAAGTTTGTTGATAATAAATTTTTTGGTACACCCTTTGAAATAAATGAGACTATCTCATATGAGGGTGTAAAAGATTATATCAAGTCGATCGCGGTTTACGAGCCACGACCACACCAAGTCGAGGGAGTATACGATGCTCTAAGACACAACCGAAGACTATTGATATCTCCCACTGCATCAGGCAAATCTCTGATGATTTATTCTCTTTGTAGGTACTATGTAGAGCACAACAAAAATATCCTGGTAATTGTTCCCACGACCAGTCTGGTAGAGCAGATGTATAAGGACTTTGAGGAGTATGGGTGGGAGGCAGAGGAGTATTGTCACCGCATCTACTCTGGGCGCGAAAAGACGGATAGTCGGCCAATTGTAATCACCACGTGGCAATCTATTTATAAATTAGATCGAAAATGGTTTGAAAGATTTGAAGTTGTAATTGGTGATGAAGCACACCTATTCAAATCAAAATCATTGGTTCAGATCATGACTAAGATGCATACTGCCAAACATAGATTTGGGTTTACTGGAACACTTGACGGCACACAGACGCATAAGTGGGTGTTAGAGGGATTGTTTGGACCTTCATACAAGATCATCAGAACAGAAGAATTAATGGAGAAAGGATATCTTTCTAAATTAGATATCAATTGTGTTCTTCTAAAACATCCTCCACAAAAGTTTGAAACGTTTGAAGATGAGGTTCAATATATTATTACACATGAGCAGAGAAATAACTTTGTTACTAATCTTGCTTTGGATCTAAAAGGAAATACTCTTATTTTATATTCAAGAGTTGAGTCTCATGGAGCAGTCCTTCACGATAAAATAAATAATAAAAAAACAAGTGAAAACAGAAAGGTATTCTTTGTCCATGGCGGTGTAAATGCCTCTGAGCGTGAACTAGTTAGGGAAATTACAGAACAAGAAAACAACGCTATCATCGTTGCATCCTATGGAACTTTTTCTACTGGTATCAATATCAAAAATCTCCATAATGTTATCTTCGCCTCTCCAAGTAAGTCTAGGATCAGAAACTTACAAAGCATTGGACGAGTTCTTAGAAAAGGAAACAACAAAGTAAAAGCAGTTCTTTTTGATATAGCTGATGATTGCACTTATAGATCACAGAAGAACTACACATTAAATCATTTAATTGAAAGGATTAAAATATATAACGAGGAAAACTTTAATTATGAAATTATTACAGTTAACTTAAAATAATTATGGAAGAAGATTTTTACGCATCAGTAAAATTAATAACAGGAGAAGAGATCTTCTCTAAGGTTTCTGTCTGCGAAGAAAATAATAGAACACTATTGGTATTATCAAATCCAGTTACACTTGAAGAAGTTAAATTAAAAAAATGGGGAACAGTTGGTTACAAAGTAGAACCATGGTTAAAAACATCTTCTGATGATATGTTCATTATTGATATGGATCGTGTGCTTACAATTAGTGAAAGTGATAATCTAGAAGTTATTAATGTATACCTACAATATATTAGAGACAGTAGTTTTGATCCATCTAGCAGCAGAGAGTCTCTAAATCGAGAAATGGGCTATATATCTAGTGTAGTAGATGCCAAAGAGGTACTAGAAAAACTCTATAAGCTATGAGTTCTCTTCAACCCTAACAAAGGTATTCTACAAGTATTTCAGAGTCTTGTCAAGCCCTGAAAGTATGCTATAATGTTATTATTAAATGATGTAATATGAACCATGCTTATAACTAACATGCCTAAGACACGTAAAAGATCTGAGCACTACGTTAATAATAAAGAGTTTCTTGCAGCAATCATTGATTACAAAGATCAGATTGTTATAGCACAAAATAGAGATCTACCCAAACCACGTATTCCAAATTATATTGGTGAGTGCTTCTTAAAGATTGCAACTCATCTATCATACAAACCAAACTTTGTTAACTACATGTTCAAAGATGACATGGTTTGTGATGGTATTGAAAATTGCATTCAATACATCAATAACTTTAATCCAGAGAAATCACAGAATCCTTTTGCATACTTTACTCAGATCATTCACTACGCTTTTCTGAGACGGATTCAAAGAGAGAAAAAGCAGTTAGAAATCAAGAACAAGATTCTTGAACGCTCTGGATTTGATGAAGTGTTTGTCGATAACAACACCCTTGACGGAAACAACTATTCCAACTATAATAGCATTAAGGATAACGTACACATTAAACTTCGTTCGTGACTGTTGCTATTATCACTGATCAGCATTTCGGTGCTCGCAAGAACTCAAAACTTTTTCATGATTACTTCTTAAAATTTTACAATGAGATTTTCTTTCCGAATTTAATTCGAGAGAATATCAAAATTGTTATTGATATGGGAGATACGTTTGATAATAGAACGGGTATTAATTATTCTGCCTTAGCATGGGCAAAGGATAATTACTATGATCGTCTCAGAGACATGGGCATCAAAGTATATACCATCGTTGGTAACCATACTGCTTATTATAAAAATACTAACAGTATCAATGCAGTAGATCTTCTTCTTCGTGAGTATGATAATGTTGAAGTTATCTCAGAATATCGAGAGATTGATATTGAAGGTCTTAAAATAGCTTTCGTTCCATGGATTAATTCTGAAAATCAAGAGTCAACATATTTATCACTTAAAAAATCAAAGTGTCCTATTGTAATGGGTCACCTTGAACTTCAAGGATTCTATGCTAATAAGATGCACCTGATGGATCATGGTCATGATAGACATCCATATAAGAAATTTGAAAAGGTTTACTCGGGGCATTATCACCATAGAAGTGAAGAAGATAATATTCACTATCTTGGCAATCCATATGAAATTTACTGGAATGATCTAGAAGATGTTCGTGGATTTCACCTTTTTGATACTAAAACCAAAGAGCACACCCCAGTAGATAATCCATTTAAGATGTTTTATCGATTGTATTATGATGATAATCCAGCAGCCCTGTTAGATTCTAGTGAATACAAAGATAAGATTGTAAAACTTATTGTACGCAAGAAGACAAAACCAAAAGAGTTTGAAAAATATATTGACAAACTCATGGACTCTGGTGTTTTTGATTTGAAGGTGGTTGAGAACTTTGCTTTCAATGAAAGTGAAGATTTTAATATTGAACAATCAGAAGACACTCTTTCTATTCTGAGTAGATATCTTGATGAGTCTGAGACTGATATAGATAAAGTAGCAGTCAAAGAAATTATAAAAAACATCTATCAAGAAGCATGTGAGGTAGTTTAATGTTCGTCCTCACCGTCAATGGAAAAGAAGAGGATGGTGCATACTCCGTAGCAAATGAGGACGGGGATCGTGTGCTGTATCTTTTTGACGAGGAGGATGATGCTATGAGGTATGCTATGATGTTAGAAGAAGAAAACTCTCCATTAATGCATGTTGTAGAAATAGATCCAGACATGATGATAAAGGCGTGTGAATTTTCTTCCACTCGCTATGCAATCATTACTAAAAATGACATTGTAATTCCACCACAAACTCCATTTCATGATAACGTTTAAGAATATTAGATGGAAGAATTTTTTGTCCACGGGTAATCAATGGACAGAAGTTCAGCTGAATGAGAACAAAAACACTATGATTGTTGGAACTAATGGTTCTGGTAAGTCTACAATTCTTGATGCATTAACGTTTTCTTTGTTCAATAAACCATTCCGTAGAATCAATAAACCACAACTCATCAATACTGTCAATGAGAAAGATTGTGTTGTTGAAGTAGAATTTGATATCAAAGGTAAAGAGTATAAAATTGTACGTGGATTGAAACCTGCAAAGTTTGAGGTGTGGGTAGATGGCAAAGTGCAGGATCAAGATGCATCAGCAAACGATCAGCAGAAGAAACTAGAACAAAATATCCTTAAACTAAATTTTAAGTCTTTCACACAGATTGTGATTCTGGGCAGTTCTACTTTTGTGCCCTTTATGCAACTTCCATCAGCACATCGTAGGGAAGTCATTGAGGATCTACTAGACATTAAAATCTTTTCTTCTATGAATCATTTGATTAAAGAAAAGATTAGAGCTATTAGAGATGATGTTAGAACTCTTGAATTGAAGAGAGATTCTGTTAAAGATAAACTCAAAATGCAAAGGGAATTTATCGAACAGATTGAGAGATCTAGTAAAAATGATATTGCGGAAAAGAAAGATCAAATAAAGATAATTGCATCGGAGGCAAGTGAATATATCAGTGACAATACGAAGATACTTGAAGAGATTGATGATATAGAAAGAGCAAATATTAAATGGGAACCAGACACAAAAATTAAACTCAATAATCTTCGTGTAAAAATTAACAATAAGAATGAGAATACTAATAAAGAATTAGAATTTTTTAATAGCAATACGGTATGCCCCACATGTACTCAGGATATCCAGGAAGAGTTTAGATTAAATAGAATTGAGAATCTTGTTACTTCGATAGAAGAATTCAATTTAGGTTTATCTGATCTAGACTCTAAAATTGGTGAGGAGCAACTAAAAGAATCTCAATACAACAAACTCTCTCAGGAGGTATCTACTCTAAACAATGAAGTTTCTAAAAACACTATTCGGGTTTCAGGATTACAGCGTCAGTGCCGAGACTTGGAATCGGAAATTCAAAGAATTACCGATCAATTGGCGAACAGAAATTCTGAGCACGAAAAGTTAAATGAGTTTAATGAAACTTTACAGGGGACTTATGAAGATCTAGCAACTAAAACTGAATCAATAAAGAATCACGATTTTGCTTACTCCTTATTGAAGGACGGGGGAGTTAAAACTAAAATTATTAAACAGTACCTCCCCCTAATCAACAAACAAGTTAACCGTTATCTTCAAATGATGGACTTCTTTATCAATTTTACTCTTGATGAAGAATTTAATGAGACAGTTCAATCACCAATACATGACAATTTCTCATATGCTTCTTTTAGTGAAGGAGAAAAAATGAGAATTGACTTATCATTACTTTTTACTTGGCGTGAAGTTGCTGCATTTAAAAATTCTATCAGCACAAACCTCTTGATCATGGATGAAGTATTTGATAGCTCTCTCGATGGTCTTGGGACCGAAGAGTTTTTGAAGATCATCCGGTACGTCATTAAAGGTGCTAATGTCTTCATCATATCCCATAAAGAATCTTTGTTTGATAAGTTTGAAAATGTTCTACGATTTGAGAAGGTGAAGGGATTTAGTAGAAAAGCATGAGTTTCTACGATAAAATTACTCCACCAACTTCGACAACTAAGTTATTCTTAGATTTCATATTATCTGATACAGATTCAAAAGGATTATCTACTCCCAATGAAAAAATTAGTAGAACCAGTTGGACATATGATGGTGTTGGTAACAGTCAGGTAAAGATAGAAGAATTATTTAAAAAATGCTTCTTATTTCCACATGAATTAACTGCTGTTTGGTATCAAGTATATGCCAAACATACTAATTCATATCATGGATTTCACCACCACTGTAATGATAACTGTGACAGGTCTGGAATTTTCTATATAAAGTTGACTGACAGAAAACTCTTGACACAGTTCAAGTATGATGATATGATAGTCACACCTGATGCGCAGGAAGGTGACATCATATTATTTGATGCATCAATCCTGCATCAGTCACCACCTAATGATACTAATGAAGACAAGATTATCGTATCATTCAATTTCAAAACATCTAATGAGAGAACAGATTCGCCGTCCAGTTGACATTTCCAAAGAGTTCAGTCAAACTGGTATGACATTAATTACCGACCCTGCATCTGATAGGTATCTCAATGAACACTCCAAACTGGCAACATCACAGCAAAAAGGAACAGAAGAGGAAACTCAAACCACAAGCGATGAGGTCCAGGCGTGAAGCACTGAGACACTTTAAGAAGCTACACATGAACCTCCCCAAGCGGGAGGTTTTGTCGTATTATAGGCATATATCTGAGAGATTCGCATGTCTGTCAACCTAGAAGTCAAGGGCACGGTCGCCAAACTCCTGGCACAAGAGAATCTGATTGTAGAACACAAAAATGTTCAGACCGCTCAGTTCAATGTAGATACCCGTGTTCTTACTCTCCCTGTATGGGAACGTGCAAGCGAAGAGATTTTCGATCTTCTAGTCGCTCATGAGGTTGGACATGCTCTTTATACTCCTAATGTAGATCCTCCTAGGGATGTCCCACATGCTTTCATGAATGTTGTGGAGGATGTTCGTATTGAAAAACTTATCAAACGTAGGTTTGCTGGTCTTTCTAAAACGTTCTACAAAGGATACCAAGAGTTTCATACTATGGATTTCTTCTCTACTGAGGGAGAAGATTTTAGCAAGATGTCTCTCGCGGATCGTGTGAATCTACATTTCAAGGTTGGTCCTTTCCTCGGCATCAAGTTCTCTCTTGAAGAGCAACCAATCGTTCAATCTATTCAAAATTCTGAAACTTGGGAAGATGTCATCACCGCCGCTAAACTTCTCTACCTATTTGACAAAGAGAAAGCTCAACAACCAACGGAAGAAAATGACTCGGAGAGTGAGGAAATTACTTCGAGATCGGAGATGGAAGAAAACTTTGATGGTGACGATAGGAGTGATAGCAGTGATGACTCTGAGTCCGATCCTATTGATAGTTGGGATGATTCTGATGAAGGTGATATGGATAGTAATGATTCTAATACTCGCCCGAATCCTACTGAGCCTTCTGTAAATACTGCTGAGTCTGAAAGTGGTGCAATTAAGAATCTCGCTAGTTTTGGTGGTAAGGAATCTCGCTATGTTCAAATCCCTGATATTCCTGTTGAAAAGGTAGTCATTTCCAACAAATTGATTGATCAAAAACTCAGTTTGTTTTGGGACATTATGTATAAAGATATTGATGATCAGTGTAACCCAATGATTTATCTTAAAGATCAATATGCAAAATATAAGAAGTCTGTTCAGAAAGAAGTAAATTATATGGTCAAAGAGTTTGAGTGTCGCAAGTCAGCTGACTCTTACTCACGTGCTTCAATTAGTAGAACCGGTGTATTAGATTGTAGCAAACTTCATACCTACAAGTTCAATGAAGATCTGTTTAAAAAAGTAACTACTATTCCTGATGGAAAAAGCCATGGACTAGTTTTTGTTCTTGATTGGTCTGGATCTATGGGTCCATGCCTTGCAGATACTGCTAAACAATTATTCAACCTTGCTTGGTTTTGTCGTAAGGTTAATATTCCTTTCCGAGTTTATGCATTTACAAATTGTTGGCATGAAGATGTTGAGGGTGAAAGACATCACAGTAGTTTGCTTGATGATCCTAAACCAAATGAATTGTGGATTGAAAAGACTTTCCGTTTACTTGAACTCATGAATAGTGATTGTAATGCTATGGAATTTGAGAAGCAGTGTCTTAATTTTTGGAATCTATCCGTAGGATATCAACGAATTCATGTTCCTATGGGATTTGGTTTGAGTGGTACTCCTCTTAATGAAGTCATTATGTGTCTTCATAATATTATTCCTGAGTTTAAATCTAAGAAGAGACTTCAAAAAGTTCATACTGTTATTCTGACTGATGGAGAATCTCAATTCCTCACCTTTGGAAGAATGCGTACCACTTATCAAGGAGATGAAGTATGCATTCCATCATCACTTAATTTTAATAATAATGTTTATCTTCGTGATCCTGTTCTTCGGACGACTTACAAACTGGATAAGTGGAATAGTGTGGATGATTTGATCAAAAACTTTACCGATAGAAATCCTGACGTAAATGTTATTGGTATTAGACTGACTAGCACTAGTGAGTTTACTAAATTTCTCAGAATGAAAATTAAGAATCCGAATCTTATTTCAAAATATGTCAAAACGTTTGTAAAACATAAATCTGCTGCTGTCGAAGTCCCTGCTTACGCTAAGATGTTTGTAATGAACCAAACCAATATGCAGAACACTGTTGATTTTGATGTTGCAGAAGGTGCGAACAAGTCAACCATACGTGCTGCCTTCAAAAAATCATTGACAAAATCCAAGTTTAATCGTAAAATTCTATCAGAGTTCGTGGAGTTAGTTGCGTGATATTTTCAAAGAACAACTCCCCGCAGTATCAGAAGCACTTGAATGGTAAATGTAATTCGTCTAAGGGTCATAGGTAGTGCTCTCGTCATTATTGCCTACTTTATTGTCCTTCATGTAAATGTATTAGTTGGTGTGACCGCACACTTCGTTGCAGATCTTATTTCAATTCCTTACTTCATAAGGACAAAATCATGGGATGTAGTTATAATGCTAGCATTCCTACTCTTCATTTCGTTATCTAAGTTACTATGAACATTTTTGTGACTGACCCTGATCCATGGCAGTCCGCCATGGTTCTTCCTGACAAACACATTGTCAAGATGCCCTTAGAAACCTGTCAGATGCTTGCTATTGTATGCTCTGACAAATGGGGTCACAACTTCGGCACTCTTCCCAAAGCAGATGGTACTCCCTATGCCACTGAGAAGGGTGCCTTTCGCAATCATCCCTGTACTATCTGGGCGAATGAGTTTGTGATGAATTGGCAGTGGCTCCTCGCTCATGGACTCGCTATGTGTGATGAGTACACTGCTCGCTATGGTAAGGTCCACACCTGCCAGAACACGCTTCTAGCAGCAAAGGAGATACTTCCTACCGCAGACCCACAAGGTCGCAGTGGAAAGGATACAACACCCTTTGTCTTCGCAGGACCTGATGAGTTTAAGCTTGATACAAGCATAGATATCTTCACTGCTTACAAGATGTATATTGCATCTAAACCATGGGTAAAAGATAATTACCTTCGTCTTCCGCATCGTAAACCTGATTGGGTCTAATCAATGAAACATGTTCTATTCACTCTCTACGATTGTGATAAAAATCTTCTTAATGATAGAATATACATTGAGAACGTTCTATACCAGACCTCAGTAAAATGTGGTGCGACTTGGTTAAATACTGTATCACATCAATTTACTCCTCAGGGAGTAACAGCAGTAACTCTGTTGGCGGAAAGTCATATTAGTATTCATACTTGGCCTGAAAAACAAATGGCAGTATGCGACATCTTTGTATGTGGGGAGTGTGATCCCATGATTGGGTACGAATTTATGATTGGAAAATTTAATGCTGGCAAAACGGTTCAACATGAATACATGAGACCGTTTGATGAAAAACCCACTGTGACACTTCGGAAACCTAACTACCCACCTCCTCAGAGCAACCCATCCTCAGTTATAATTACGGAGTAAACGAATCAAACAAATGTCTCAATCCACAGAACATATTTTTGACAATTTGAGAAATCTATATGGTGATGAGATTGTTGCTGCTGACGTTCGAGGATATTGTGCTTCAAACGATATTTCATATCAAACAATTGCGAAACGTCTTGAAGGATTCAAGGTGGGACGTGGTAAGTGGAATTTGACATTACAACAAAAGTTGGAAAAAAGTTATCAAGCACCTCCTGCAATTTCTGCTGTTGAACAAAACCTTATTCCTGCAAAAGATGATACCTTCGTCAGCTTTGGTAACTTCGCTGATATTAAAAAAATTATTAAGTCCAATCTGTTTTATCCTACGTTCATTACGGGTCTTTCGGGTAATGGTAAAACGTTCGGTGTTGAACAAGCGTGTGCTGCATTGGGGAGAGAACTTATTCGAGTCAACATCACAGTAGAAACAGATGAGGACGACCTTATTGGTGGGTTCCGCCTTATTAATGGCGAAACAGTATGGCACAACGGTCCAGTTATTGAAGCGTTGGAACGCGGCGCAATCCTCCTTCTGGATGAAGTGGACCTTGCATCTAATAAAATTCTTTGCTTGCAGTCCATCTTAGAAGGAAAGGGTATTTTCTTGAAGAAGATTGGTAAGTTTGTCTCTCCCAAAGTAGGATTCAATGTAATTGCTACTGCAAACACAAAGGGTAAAGGTTCTGATGACGGACGTTTCATCGGCACCAATGTTTTGAATGAGGCATTTCTTGAACGATTCCCAGTAACGTTTGAACAAGAATATCCTACTTCCACTACGGAACAAAAAATTCTTGGTAAGATCTGTAATGATGCAGACTTTTGCAAGCGTCTTTGTGACTGGGCAGACATCATTCGTAAGACTTTCTATGATGGTGGTGTTGATGAGTTGATCAGCACTCGTCGTTTAGTTCACATCGTTAATGCCTATGCTATCTTTGAAGACAAAGCAAAATCTATCGAAGTATGCTTGAATCGTTTTGATGATGAAACTAAACAAGCTTTCATGGATCTCTATGATAAGGTTGACATCGACGTACAGTTTGGTGTAGAATCTGTTGTATGACAAACTCTTGGTCTCTACTATATGATGCTATGAACTACAAAATTAATGAATTTGACTTTCCTGACACCGACACTACTTCAAACATCTTTGAATACAATTATGATGAACATGGACCAGTAGCTGCTAATCAAGTATATCCTGATTATTATGGCGAAGACAATATCAGTTTTGATCTTTGTCAAGATCAAATAAAAATTCCTGACCTCCCAACAACTGATAACGCGAATAAACGATGGAAGTATAATGAAGATGTAATCATCAAAGAGATTCGTGATTATCTTGGTGGAACATATCGTTCTCACTATGCTTCTTCCGAATCAAAAACTCAGACACTTGATCTGATTGAATCTGTTGGTGATGCAGAACCTTTCTGCCGCTCTAACGCAATTAAATATCTTTCTCGCTTTGGTAAGAAAGATGGAAAGTCCAAACAGGATATCCTAAAAGCAATTCACTATTGCATCCTTCTATACCACTTCTCTGGTCTCTGTAATGTCAACCCCCAACCGTATGAAACTTTCTGATTCAACTCTTTCTCTGCTTAAAAATTTCAGTAACATTAATCAGTCTCTGTTGTTCAAGGAAGGTAATTCCCTTCGCACCATTAGTGTGATGAAGAACATTCTTGCAGAGGCAACTATTGATGAAGAGTTCCCCAAAGACTTTGGCATCTACGATCTGAATCAGTTTCTGAATGGAATGCAACTGCATAAGACTGTTCCAGATCTTGACTTTACTAATGAGAGTTACGTTGTAGTTCGGGAAGGTAAGTCACGATCAAAGTATTTCTTTGCTGATCCCAATGTCATCATCACACCTCCCGATAAGTCCCTCACACTGCCCTCTGAGGATGTTTGTTTTGTGCTCAGTACACAAGACCTAGATCGTCTGCTGAAAGCAGCTGGTGTCTATCAGGTGCCTGATCTGTCTGCCATTGGTGGCAACGGTGTTGTCAAGTTGGTGGCACGTGATAAGAAGAACGATACCTCTAACACTTATGAAATTGTAGTTGGTGAAACTACGGAAAAGTTTGAGTTCAACTTCAAGGTTGAAAACATCAAGGTAATTCCTGGTTCTTATGGAGTCGTTATCTCCAAGTCTGGTCTTGCAAAATTCACCAGTCAGGATCGTAACCTGACTTATTACATCGCTCTTGAACCTGATCTAACTTATGAGTCCTAAAAGTGATTTTCTTTGGGTTGAAAAGTATCGACCCAAAGTAGTTGATGATTGTATTCTCCCCGATTCTATCAAGAAAACATTCCAAGAATTTGTGGATGGGGGAGAAATTCCTAACCTATTGCTATCAGGTCCTGCTGGTTGTGGTAAGACTACTATTGCACGTGCCCTTTGTGAACAACTTGGGTGCGACTACATAATCATAAACGGATCCGATGAAGGACGATTTCTGGACACAGTACGGAACCAGGCAAAGAACTTTGCTTCGACCGTTTCACTTCAAGCAATTGGCGCAAAGCACAAAGTCATCATTATTGACGAAGCTGACAACACTACCCATGATGTACAGCTCCTCTTACGGGCAAATATTGAGACATTTTATAGCAACTGCCGATTCATCTTCACCTGTAATTATAAGAACAAAATTATCGAACCTCTCCACTCCCGATGCGCGGTGGTCGAGTTCGGAATTACAAACAAACAAAAACCAGCAATTGCTGCCAAGTTCTTCAAGAGATTGCAAACAATCTTGGATACGGAAAATATTAAATATGATCCGAAAGTCCTGATTGAACTCATCAATAAGCACTTTCCAGATTGGAGGCGTGTTCTTAATGAATGTCAAAGGTATGCTACCGGAGGCAATATTGATACAGCAATTCTTGCGCAATTTAGTGATGTAAACATCAATGAACTTATCAAAGTTCTTAAAGAGAAAAACTTTACGGAGGTTCGTAAGTGGGTTGTTTCTAACCTGGACAATGATCCTAGTGTACTATTGCGTCGTGTTTATGATGCTCTGGTGGAGTCCCTTGAAGGTCCTAGCATTGCTGCTGCTGTGCTGCTTATTGCTAAGTATCAATATCAAATTGCGTTCGTAGCTGATCAAGAGATTAATCTTATAGCAGCACTGACTGAAATTATGGTTGAATGTGAATTCAAATAATGGATTGGTATAACAGAGATGAAATAAAAGAAAAAGTTATTGGTAAAATTGGATATCCAAAATCACCTTGGAGTCCTCCATTAACTAAGTTAACCAAAGATGATCTGTTAAAACGACAAAAAAATAATCACCGTAATAATTTTACTAGTAGAATTAATGATGGTGAAATTGTTTTCCATGATGAATACAAACATAAAAAATGTCCCACTTGTGAATGTGAATGGGCAAGAGTTCTACACACTCCAAAATTTACGCATTATGCAAAACTGGAATGTAGAGATTGTGGTTATTACCACAGATGGTTAAAAAAATCTGAATGTAAATTCAAATGATATATCAGATCCTGAAAAATCCAATTACCAAAGAATACCTTGAACTTAAACATCATATTTTAGGTCCGACTTTCAATTGGTTTTACTTACCAAGCACTTACAATGTAGAAGAAGGTCAGGGTGAGTGTGCTAACTTTATATACAATCATAAGTTTCTAGAAGGACCTAATGATGATAGATATATTCCACGTCATGCGTGTGATCTGGTTGGCAATGCTGTAAAAATTGTTGAGCAAATTCTTCAATATAATAATATTAAATTTCAATTTATCTACCGCGCTGTTGCGAATTCTGTCACATATACCAATGGTCTCCCATCCCCACCTCATCTAGATCATGATAATTTTTATCATAAGAATTTGGTCGTATATCTAAATGAATTTGATGGTGGTAACATTGACATTTATGAAGACGATGGAACAAAGTATTCTTATAAACCACATGAAGATGATATAATAACCTTTGATTTTAAAAAACATTCTGTCAACCAACCAACTCTTGAAAGTGGTAGACGAGTCGTATTCGTAGCAACTTATCTGTAATGGCATCACTTAAAACACCTCTGAGGTATCCTGGCGGCAAGTCTCGTGCATGTAAAAAACTTGCACCACACTTCCCAGATCTTAGTAAGTATACTGAATATCGCGAACCATTTCTTGGTGGTGGATCAGTCGCAATTTATATCACACAAAGATACCCTAACTTAGATGTTTGGGTTAATGATTTGTACGAACCACTAACTAATTTTTGGACACAACTGAGAGACAATAGTGATGAAATTAAAAGACAGTTACAAGAACTTAAACAAAGGCACCCTGACCCCGTGTCGGCTAAATCCCTTTTCTTGGATTCAAAAGACTATCTTAGCAAAGACCCCGGAGGGTGTGACCTTACGGTTCGTGCTGTCGTTTTCTATATTGTCAACAAGTGCTCTTTTTCTGGTCTCACTGAGTCCTCATCCTTTTCACCCCAAGCATCTGACTCCAACTTCTCCACAAGGGGTATTGAGAAGTTGCCCTTCTATGGACAACTAATTAGAAACTGGAAGATTACCAATCAATCTTATGAACAACTCCTTACTGATTGGGATAACGTCTTCACGTATCTAGATCCCCCCTACGAAATTGGAAGCAACCTTTATGGACGTAAGGGGAATATGCATAATACATTCAACCACGATAGTTTTGCTACCATTTGTGATCGGTTTGCTGGACCTCAACTCATATCTTATAATTCGTCTCAACTTATCAAAGAAAGATTTCAAGATTGGAAAGCAGCAGAATTTGAATTGACTTATACCATGCGTTCTGTTGGTGAGTATATGAAAGATCAAAAGGAACGTAAAGAACTTATCTTGATGAATTATTGAGAATATGGAACTGAAAGATTGGATGAACTCTATAAATTATAATAAAGAGGACATCGCTACAAATGAAACAATTGGCTCTTACCCTCCATATATTGTCAATCGTTGTCTGTCTAGTCATGTTGACAGTATCATGTTCTCTAATGAGATGAATCTTAATCATCATCTCTCCAAAGACATGCAATATAAATTTTATCTAAATAGTCTGAGGAAAAGGAAGAGATTTTCTCCTTGGATAAAGAAAGATAAAGTAGAAAACCTTGATATTGTCAAACGATATTATGGGTATAGTAATGAGAAAGCATCTCAGGCACTAAAAATTTTATCTAAACAACAACTGGATTACATTAAACAACGACTTGATGTTGGGGGAATGAGATGAGTACCGTGAGAGAACCTGAGGTTCAATGGTCACAAGACCAAATGATTGAAGTTAGGTTGAGAGAACCTGACGATTTTCTTAAAGTAAGGGAAACGTTAACACGTATTGGTGTTGCGTCTCGTAAAGAGAAGAAGCTATATCAGTCGTGTCACATCCTACATAAACAAGGACGATATTTCATCGTTCATTTCAAAGAGTTATTTGCATTGGATGGGAAGACCGCTAATCTTACTCCTAATGATGTTCAGCGTAGGAATCGTATTACTCAGCTTCTTTCTGATTGGGGTCTCATTGAGGTAGTTAATGCTGAAACTATCACTGAAATTGCTCCTTTGAATCAGATTAAAGTGCTTTCCTTCAAAGAAAAAAATGAATGGGTATTAGAAACCAAGTATAATATTGGGAAAAAGAAAACTCAGGAATGAAGAGGCAAATCTTAAAAGATTGTGTATATAAAACCAGAGTAAAAGATCACAAAGAAGTAAAAAAGGTTATCCTCAACTATATTGAGGACCAACCTTTTCTTGCTCAAAATTCTTTCATTGATAATATATCAAAGTTTGATTGGCCACAGGGTGGTGATTTTGAGCGACCATGGGTGCAATATTTTTTACCTCACTTTGAAAAAAGTATAAGAGAACTATGTGCTAACATCGGAGTTTCTCGTATAAGATCTTTGGATGCAATTTGGTTTCAACAATATGTTGAAGGAAGTTCCCATGGATGGCATATACATGATGGTCAATTCACTGGTGTATACTATTTGGAATTACCAAAAAATTCTCCACGCACGGAGTTCATGCATCCGTTCACTGGAAACATTGATAAGGTAAGAGCAGAGGAAGGTGACGTTATATTTTTTCCAAGTCACATCATACATAGAGCACCTTCAAACAAAAATCAAAGAAAGACAATAATTAGTTACAACTTTAATATTCTAGCTCGTATCATGAGAAGTGATTTAGAAAATACATTATAAATAAACCTGAGACCTTTCGTGCGGCACACTCTACAATCGGAAACCCGCAGACCCCTTGACAGGGGTCTTTTTTTATGATACACTTGGTATGTTCAACGGTCATCAATAGATGGTTACCCGGAGAACGTTGCTCTATTATCGAAAGATATGCTAAATCAAGAATTTGACACAGCAGTGTCAGACGCAGACTTTCTCTGCGCTCATTGGCGTCCAGAACACTGTGACCCTACAAAATGGAATCCACCATCCACTCATGGCATTGAAGGAGTGGAATTGGTTGGAGACCCACATATGAAATTTTGGGATGAAACCAAGTCTTGGAAGAATCCTGGACGTAAGAATTTCAAGACATCTAATGTCATACATCTTGCAGAAACGATTAAGACAGTAGGAATCATTCCAAGTCGTGTTGCCTACTA
>Ga0307488_10001937_pt1 | contig 17485 bp, 21 predicted proteins | sample SB02metaG_FD_202248 | JGI IMG/M metagenome (GOLD analysis project Ga0307488, IMG submission 202248) | Sea-ice brine microbial communities from Beaufort Sea near Barrow, Alaska, United States - SB 0.2 | ecosystem: Environmental > Aquatic > Marine > Coastal | place: USA: Alaska | collected... | reverse complement strand
TGGCCTGACTGCACTTGGGACGATGATGTTGTGCACCATCTTGATAATTATATTGATAATCTAAAGGCAGCGGAAGATACCCTGAAGAATAAAAAGGTGGATCTCCCTGCCAATGATGACTTTATTTTCAAGACTGTTCCCTTTGAGCATCAGCGGAAGGCTTTCTATATATCTCGTGATAAGCAGAACTTTGGTCTGCTAATGGAACAGGGAACTGGGAAAACAAAAGTTATTATTGATAACGCTGCCTATTTGTATGCAGGGGGCAAAATAAACTGCTTGGTGGTTATCGCACCGAATGGGGTTCACAGAAATTGGCTGAAAGAAATTGATATTCACCTTCCTGACTGGTGTCCAAGAGAGACTGTGTTTTACCGTTCAGGTATGAATAAAAAAGATCAGGAGCGATTTGACGAGGTATCAATGGCAAAGGATTGCCTGAGAGTGTTTACCTTTAATGTCGAGGCGTTCAGCTCACCCAAAGCAATCTACCACATGCAGAAGATATTACTGGCAAATGACATTATGATGGTTGTGGATGAAAGCACACGGATTAAGACACCTAGTGCGAAGAGAACCAAGGCAATTACAAAGTTTGGGAAGCTTGCCAAGTACAGACGCATTCTGACAGGGACACCAGTGACCAAAGGTGCTGAGGATGCATACAGCCAGTTTAAGTTTTTAGATCCAAATATTCTGGGGTACGATTCGTATTACTCATTTAAGGCCAGATACTGCGTTATGGGTGGCTATGAGCAAAAACAAATCGTGTCCTACCAAAATACAGATGAACTTGTCCGCTCCATTGATTCACATTCCTTTCGAGTGCTGAAGAAGGATTGCTTGGATTTACCTGACAAGATCTACCAGAGACATTACGTTGATATGTCAGAGAAGCAGAGAAAGCTCTACACCACGATGAAGAAGTCTTTTGTCGCAGAACTAGGTGGAGAGACAATAGAGGCTCCAGAGGCGATTACACGGCTTCTGAGGATGCAACAGATATTGTGCGGTTGGTTTCCAACGGAAGATGGCATCGAAGCTATTGATGACAAGAACCCACGGATTGAAGCTCTCAAAGATATTCTGAGTGGGATCAACTCCAAGACAATTATTTGGGCACGCTTTAAAGCGGATATAAGAGCCATAGAGAAGCTGTTGGGAGATCAAGCTGTCTCTTATCATGGGGATGTGTCAACGGATGCCAGAGTGGACGCAATTGAGCGTTTCCAGAACGATCCAAAGATCAGGTACTTTGTTGGGACTCCACAGGCAGGGGGAATTGGTATAACGCTCACCGCTGCTGAGTATGCGATCTACTACTCGAATAGTTTCGATTTAGAGCAGAGACTTCAAAGTGAGGATCGATGCCACCGTATCGGAACCAAAACGAATGTCACCTACATCGATATAGAATGTCAGAAGTCTATCGATAGCAAAATCATCAAGGCACTTCGAGATAAGAAGTCAATTGCCGACATGATAACAAAAGATCCAATGTCAATATTTTTAGAGGAGGAAGTCTAATGGGAAGCGAAAAGCAATTCTGGAATTTATTAAGAGATAAATTGCCAATAAATAAAATGTATCGTGTGGAAAATAAAGTAACCAAAGGCATGCCAGACGTTCACTATATTCACAATGGACGTTCAGGGTGGATAGAACTTAAATATTTGGATAAGTTTCCGAAGAACCGCATCAGCAGTGGATTGAAGTTAAATCAAATGTACTGGGCAGCGGATCACTTTAAAAACGGTGGGGCAAGTTGGGTGTTGATTAGAATTGGCAGGGACTTTATTGCACTGGTTAATGCAGGATATGTTGACTTGCTTTATAATCGTCCGTCACGCCCAGACTTCTTGAAGTTCTGCACGTTTTATAAAAAGGGAAATATGACTAATGAGGATTGGAGTGAACTGGCGACGACAATTGTGGGTTAATTATTTTGTGTTCATTTGATACGGATTGCTTTCAATTGTCTCAACTTTTTGACCAAAGCCACCACCAATAAATTGGTTTATTCCACCACCAAAAAGACCACCAAGATTTCCCATGCCACTGCCACTAAATAAATCAGGAAAAGTTCTATCCGTAATTTGTTGCACTTCTTCGTAGTATGGTCCTGCTTTTTTATCAATTTCATTGACTTCTTTGTTTCGAGCCATCGCAATAATAGATTGAAGGTATGGTCTTACTCCTTGTCTACCCATGCCTCCTCTATCTCCAAATGGACTAAAGGGATTTGCTATCCCACCGACTGGATAAACAGGACTTGAACTTACATCCATATCTATGACAGTAGGTTGCCCTGTTATTCCTCCACCTATTGTGGGACGACTACCTTCTCCATCGCCATCGCTTATAGTAGTATCTGGCGTAATTGGTTTAATTACTTCAGGTTCTTGCATCGGAATTTGAGGAATTACTGGAGCAGGAGCCACTGGAGATGGTGCTGTAGCCAAAGGATTTAACAATGGTAGTGTGTTATCAGGCTTCGGCCCTGCATATTCCTCCACTGTCATTCCTACACTATCAAGATATTTTTGTGTTTGCTCCGCAAATGGACCTTCGCCATATCTATAAACACCGTCAGCAGGACCACCATAATAACCTTTAGGTAACGGACCGACCATGCCATATTGCGTTTCGCCATATCGAGCAATTCGCTCCTCTGGTGTCATAGTTTTATTTTCTGAAATTGATGGGTCAATCGGTCCACCACCCAAAAGATCTTCAATACCTTTCGGGTAATCAAAAGGTTGCTCTAATCCTCCAAAACCGCTACACATTAGGTCATCTCCACTTCTTTTTTAGTTTTAGAGACAGAACCAGAAGTGCGACTAAACCCAAAATAAGCCCCAACCAAACCACTGAGGGCTATGTACTGTGTCATGATAGCTCCATCTGCGTGTGCCATCCTCACGGGGTCCCAAATCGTTGCTATCGTTGTTACCGTCATAAGAGCCAACGCTATGTAACACATAATGCGACGATTGCTCTGGTAAGCTCGTTTGTCTGGTATCATTTCGTTCATTTTATTAACATCCAAGTTGGTGGTGGAGGTGCTATTGAATCTACATAAGAAAGCAATAATAACACAAGAGTATAAAAAATCAACTGACTAGGGCTTAAACTCAATTGCTGCCCAGATTAACAAACCCCCTCCACCTAATGTTATACCTAATCCTAAAAGTATTGATAAAAAATTTAATATTTTATTCTTACGAGCTATATCTGCGTATTTAGACTGCCTGTCTCGTTCCGTAGCTTGTGTTCTCATTCGCTTAAAGGTTGCGACTCCCTTGCTCCCTCTGGTCTGCCAGATAACCTCCATAAGCTGTTTTTCCATATCCAGGGCTTTTTCATAGGCAATATAATCAGATAATGGATCGTTTTTATTCCCAGACTTCTGAGCTGCCTTTGTACCATCAATGAACTGAAAGACTTTATTTAAGTCTTTGCCCATAGATGAAATATCTTTTCCAAGCGAAATGCCCTTTTTTAACGCTGTAAACGAAATAAGAGCCAGGGACAACGGGTCCAAAGTTACACCTGCTGCAGAATACGATCTCTCGTTTCTGTATCCGTTTGCTCAATAATACTTTGCAATGCCGAAGACTGTGTCAATTCTTCTGGTTCCGTGGGTATTCCCTCTGGCTCAACTGGCATTGCATCCGTATCCGCAGTTCCTACAATAGTTGTATTTAACCAGTTGCGAGGATCTTCTATACCCATTGTTTTTGCCCAACGCTTATAAACAGGAGAGTTTGCCAAGTCATTTATAGTTTTGGATGATGCCGTGCCAGTTTCAATAACTTGATTAATTAAATCTTTAAATCTGGTATCATTAAACAAATCTCCTGCCATTTTAAGTCTGTTTTTAGGAGCAACTCTTATAGCACTAAATGCCGTGGCTAATATTCCTGAGAGATATGGAACTCCCATTAACATTCCACCCACACCTCCAACCCCTGCTTGAATAGTTCTCCTTACAGGTCCACCTGCCAAAAATCTTTCAACATGACTTTCTGCATTCATTGCGTTTCTCATTATCTCTCTTGACTGATTGGATTTGCCAGTTTGAGAAACGTCACCACGAGCGTCCGTTATTCTTTTTGATATTTCATTTAATTCCGATAAAACTTTTACAGTTTCATCTCCAAGATTTTTCTTCAAAATATTCATTATAACTGACTGATTTTCTAAACTACTTAATAACTTTCTGTATTGAGCAAGACCAAACTGTCCGTCAGGTTGTCTTGATAATGTGGTAATAGCAGTAATGACAGCCTCTCGCCTCAATTCTTCGGGAACAAGCTCTAATGTCTTATTAATTTTGGCAACTTCCCCTTTAGATGCAGTGCTGATACTCGTCCTTAAACTACTGGCAAGACTTCCATCTAAATTTTTTCCCATTGCACTAATAATGTTATCTTCGATAGCTTTCTTTTTTGCTGTTAATTCGTTTGCTTTAACAAGAATATCTTTAACCTCATCACCACCAAGTCTGCTGACATTTGCAAGCTGATCATCAGCAAGTGCTCCGTAAGTAAGTTTTAACTGTCTTATAGGAGCATCTTTAAAAGGACCACTGCCTTTTAAAGCGTTTCCTACGTTTCTTTTATACTCAAGCAACGCTCCGTAAGTTTGATTTTTTCTTGTTAAAATATTTTTTAATCTAGAGTCAAGTAGATCTGCTCCACCTAATTCTTTTATCAAGTTATTTAAAACAGATGCTGTATTCGACAGTTCAACATTTTCTGGTTTTTTTATAGATTCGTCAACTTGATCGTATAATTTCCTTGCTTTTTTATCCAAATCAATTTGAAATTCAGTCAATGATTTGTTTATTTTGTTGGAAATCAAAGAAAGATCGGATGTGGCTCCTAGGTCATTAATTACATTATCAGCTTGTCCTATTGCATCTTGAACTTCTCTGGAAAAAATTAATTCTGCATCAGATCCACGCACTTCTCTTGTTATTGCCGTACCTGTTTTAACAAGGTCACTATCTGAAAAAATATCAAAGGGTAAATTAAACCCTAGACGTTCTGCCATTTCTTTAATTTCAGGATTTATTTTTGCTTGAGCAATAATTTTTTTCATAGCTTTGTCAGAACCCATACCTTTAGAGGCAGCCGTTCTTATTAAATCTCCCAGTTCGGCATCCGTCATTTCAGGAGTTTCGACTGGTTTTACCGTGGGTTCGACTGGTTTTTTCTTTGTGTCTTTCACCTCTGGTATTTTTGGAATTGCTCCACGTTCTATTTTTGTAAGTGGCAAAGTTCCTAGCTTTCCTGCAAAAGCTTCAGGCATAGCCATAACATCTCTGGCTAGTCTCTCTGCTTCCGATTGTTCCATTCCAAATGTTGAAACAAGAAGATCACCCATTAAACCAACTAAACCTGCTGCTCCTGCAACTCCAAGTCCTGCAACATTAACTCCTAAACTTGCTAATGTTTCAAGAACGAATTGCACTGGTTTTGGTATTGGAACTTGGACACCATCTTTAGAATACAAAGGATATTCATCAGGAATATCTACTTTTGCTCCTACAAGATCCATGCCTTCACTTCCCATTCCAGACGCTATAGGAAGATAATCTTTATCAAGGTCAATCTCTGAACCTCTAATATTCACAGTTCTTTTTGGAGCCACAACCTCATCTGTCGGTACAGGAGGAGCGATATTTACATCTACATCTACATCCTCTGTCGTTCCATTACCTCTATTTGGCAAAGTAAATGTATTTCTATTTTTTTGAGCTTTCGCAAGATTTTCTAAAGCTAGAGTTAGGGAGTCTTGCTTTTCTTTTTTCTCTGACATAAAAACCCTTTTAAATTATTCGTATATTGGTTGTGTTCGATTAAAACGTCTATTAAATTCATCTTGTGCATCACTATCCATAGATCTTATTTGATCTTCTGTAAGATCAGCTAAATCTTTAAAAGGCATAAGATAAATATCTCTTTTTGTTAAACCTCTTTCTCGTTTGTTTTTTTCTAATTCAAGAACCCAACCAGTTAAAGTCGCTCCATCTGTAGCCAAATAACCTGCTGCTTTTCTAATATAAGTTAAGTGTCTTCTTTGTGATTCAATTTTTCGATCAAGCCACTCTACTAAATCAGGACCATCAAGATTTGTTGGTAATGCTGTTGAAAGAGCAAGATCCAACTCACCTTTACTTAATGCACCAAAGGTAACGGAGCCAACAACATCAAGACCAAGTTCTCTTTGCAACGTCCTTAATTCAATGGTAGAGGCTCTCCAAGCAGGAAATTGACTTTGAATAACTCCTGATGTTGCTCCTTCGTTGACCACAAGTTCTCTAGCTCTCATTAACTTGTCAATATTAGTTTCAATTTTTGGAACTTGATCAAAAGCCTTCAAAGCTTTTTTAGTAATTCCTGCTCCTACCTCTTTCGCTCCCGATCCTCTTCTTTCCATTTCCACTTCAAAATCATTAGCTTCTGTTATCGCTTTATCTTGTTCGGCTTGATCCGTTATAATTTCTGTCCCTCTCATAACAACTCTTTCTCCATTTTTTAAAGTAAGAATTGCCGTTCCATTTAAAAAACTTTGAGTTGTTTGCACAGAGTCCCTAGGAACCCCAGATGATGAACCAGTGCCCAAGATAGCCTTAGCCTTAGCTTGTTGCAAAGCTTGGTTGTTTTGATTGACTTGCATTAAATACTTTGCAGGATCTTCAAATGCCTGAGCAGCGGAACCTACAACTGTAGCTCCTGGTTGACCTGCAGCCTTTGACATATTATTGAAATACAAAAAAGTAGCCATTGCAGGGTCAATTTCCTGCCTTGGATAAAGTTGATCGGCAATCATCATCCGTGATCCAAGAGCACCTAACGGAGAATTAGCGAGTTCCTGACCGTTATTTCCTGCTGCACCTAATTCGTCTTCAATCTTTGCTCTCATTTCTTCTTCAGTCATGGGTGTTTCAGCCATCTCTAACTCCCTTTCATTGCAAAGGCAGAACCAAGAGCACCTAGCCCTCCGATTGCCTGTCCATAAACAGATGGTCCTTGTGTCGTTTGCTCACGCATATCATACCCATAAGATTTTGTGTCATACGGAGTTCCCTGCAACGTACCAAGAGCGAATTTGATTGATTCTCTAGGGTACTCTCTTCTGTCTAAATAGTCTGCATAAGCAATATCAAGTGCCTGTTGATCAAGCTGTCTTTCCGCTTCCCCTGCTGTGATTAACCCTGCTGCCTGTTGTTCCTGAAGTGCTTGCGTTAGACCTGCCATTTGCGTGTAGCTGTCCATTGCCTGTTTTCTTTGAGTTTCGTCTGTGTCAAACCGACCAGAAGCAAATTGTAAACCTTCGGCTAAACCTCTTGCTCTTAAATCCGCTTCGCTCTGAATACCCTCAGAACCAAGAACAGCTTCTTGCAATGCCAGTCGTGAACCAAACGCTCCAGACTTTCCTGCCTGTGCTCTTGCCTTATTTTGCTCTTGGGTGGTTCTTTCCTGAATTTGTCGTATTGCAGGGTCCATAGCTCCAGAATATATATCCATATATTTCTGTGCTTCTGTTCCCTCACCTAATTTAAATTCACCGCCAAGCCCCTCAAGAAATGTCTGTGCGGATTTACCATCTGCAGTGCCATCTCCAGTAAGATATTTTTGGTAAGAATCATCCCCTAATAACGCCTGAGCTTCCTGTTCTTGTTGTGTTAACCGACTTGTGACAGGAACCATCTCTCCTGTTTCCATTTCACGAAAGCCACCTGCCAAGTCAGCAGCGGAGACAGAACTCATAAGTTGAGGGATGTTGTATGCAGACGTAGCATCAGGGTTTTGATTTGGATCGTCAGGATCATAAAGTATTTTTCCTGTTGAGTCGTATACTTTTTCGTCTAAATACTGCCCTGCAGCACCCCTTGCCCCTCTATATAAACCTTTAGCAGTGTCATCATCAAACCCATCTTCGGGACGATCTTGTATTTGCGAGTAATCAATGCCAGTGGCTGTCGGATCAAAGTAACCGCTTTTCGCTGCCTCATAAGCATCTTTGTCAGCCATAATCTGATCATTAAAATAATACTGTCCAGTTGTCGGATCAAAGCCATCACGAGTGTCAACCATGTTGAAACCCATTTCCGTAGCACCTGATATATCATCATAAGTCGCTGACCGTGGTCCACCATATTCTGGAAAAGGTTGGAAGGCTAAGTTTCGTGCCTGATCGTATAGCTCTCGTCCTCCTGCAGCGACAAAGGCAGGAAGTTCTGTTCCCTTTACCGTTTCCGTATAACTAGGTAATGTTGTCAGCGTTGGAGTTGTACAATTGCCACCCATATTAAGCCTCCGTAAATAAAGACCCTGCTTTTGTAAAGCCAAGCCTTTCGTAAAATTTATCTTTGCGATCTATGTCACCGCTATACGCATGACCTAGCTTTAATTTCATCTTAGCATCTTTCGCTACATTTATGAACTCTTTAATTAACCGTCTTCCTGCTGTCGATTTCCTGTTGTCTGGGGACACATAGAACCAGAGATCCGAAAGATGCTGCTCTTCACTCCACCAGTCACTGCCAACAAGACCACCAATTGTACCAATAACCTTGTTTTTTAACACAGCGACAAAGACATGCCCATTTTTTAACGCATGTAATATGTGGTAGGTTAGCTTTTCCATATCAATGGAAGGCACAGAAAGAGTTGTCTCAGAATGCATTTCCAATAAAATATTACGAATTGGAAACATATCGTCAGAAGAACCCTTTCTTATAACCATTACATACTCCCTAATGCACCCATCATGGCATCTTCACCCTGACCGCCCTGATCAATCTGGGCAACCAATTCAGCTAATTCTGGAAGCAAACGCATTAAGACTTGTGCGACTTGTGGAGTGATAGCTGAATCAAGCATTCTAAGCTCCTCTGGAGACATATTAGACAATCTTGCGACTAAGACTGCCCCAATCTCCTCTGAAGGCTGCATGAGGCGTTCCACAGCTTCTGGAGGCATACCCTCTGGCATACCCTCTCTGGGCATGGGTGGTCTTTTCATTGGAGGCATTGTGTCCATAGCAGCGTCCATTGGAGGTCTTTCACCCATTTCAGGCATTGCCACCATTTGTGGTCTTGCACGCATCATGTCTTCTTCAGCCATATTATATCTCCTTTTGTTTATAAAGCACTGACCAGTCTGTTCCTTTGCAGAAAGATCCTATGACCCAACAGGTTGGCTCTAGAATTTTTCTGTATATCTTGCCCAAATAGTCAGGCTTATCTCTCTCACCATAGATATAGGCAATTTCATTTGCACGATGTCCTGCAACATGCTTCCAGAACTTTACAAACTTACCCTTACGCATTTGCTTAACCATCCACACTGCCCACACATGATATCCATTGACATGCGTTGGTGTTAAATGATCTCTTGTAAATTTATAATCCAAGACAACTTCTTTTCTTGTTAGCAACCCCTGTCTCATTAATTCATTACAGATAACTCTGCCACCCAGTGCACCACCTATCGCTTGACCAAGAAACCGTCCAAACGGACCAAATGCACCACCTATAGTTCCAAGTATCATTCCTGCCCCTGCTGACCGTGCAGCTTTTGCAGGATCTTGCCCCATAAGCAACTGAACTCCAAAGGTTGCCATTGCACCACCTGCTGCTGAGGCAATATTTGTACTTCCTGCTGTTGTCTTCGGGTTTAAATAATCTAAAACTCCCACCCCTTCGTCTGAGGAAGTAACTAAATTTTTTACAAAGTCTTTTGTAACACCTTGATTAGCTAAATCAGCGGTGATTGGAGGAACAACCCCTGTTTTTGAAAATTGCCCTGCAAGCTTCAACGCTTCTGAAGTAGGGTTGCCAGAAAAAATATTTCCAAATCCTGAACTAAATTTATTTCCAGTAACAAGAGGATCAACAAACGCTTGCCCTATGCTTGCTCCTGCAAGTGGGGCTAAGTCAGCTACCAACCCTTGCGTCAGCTCACCAACTGTTGGAGCCTCAACTTCAGGGTTTCTGCTTTTCCAATTGGCATACTCACCCATTTTGGCTTTATGTGTAGGGTTACTTGCATTGTATTGGACTTGCCCAGTTACAATACTTTCAACAAAAGGAAAGGACGTTAAGGCAGGTGTCCCGATATAATCTTGAAACCTTCGTCCACTTGAAAACGTCGGAGCGACATTTGTTCTCTGTCCTATTAGGTTATAACCAAAAGGTTGGTTCCTGTTATTTGGTAAATTTTGTAAAGCTCCAACTTCAAATGCCATTTAACTTACCTCCAGAATGCTCATTACAACATGTAGTCTTCCTGCTGTAGCAGCGGTTACCTCAATTATCTCACTCTCAGTCACAACCAGTGGTGCTGTCAACAGTTCTATTGTTGTGTTCGCAGCCACAGCCTTAACTTTAAACAAGGAAAATACAGCAGAACTCGCATTTGTCAATGTAACTGTGATCGTATCTGCATTACCACTGTCTTCGGAAACAAGAATAGATTTTATAATTGCCCTTGCAGTATTTGGGGCAGTATACAACGTAGTTGCATTCGTTGTGGTCAGATCAACTTTTGCGTTTTTAAAACTGTTAGCCAAGAAACCACCCCTCCGCTTGAGAAACATCTTCCGTTGTTTTAGATGCGGAAGAAGTTGCGAAAAACGCTGCCTGTTTCTCCAGTTCCAAAGTATTAATTAATCTTGCCATATAACTAAATTCGTATTCTTTTGGTGGACTAGGAAGTCTTACTACAGAAAGGGGAGCACTCATCTCAAGCTATCCTTTCTTGCGTTAATTCTAAAGTCACCTAGTGACCAAGTATCTTCTGTACCAGAACTATAGATCTTCATACTCATTTGCCGACCCTTTGCCCTTGTCGATAGCTTTTGTGTACTGGACGTAATTGTAAATGGACCTTTTGTTACTTCGGTGGCATTTGGATATTTTCGTGTATTCAACTCCACATACAAATTTGTAGTCGATGTCAGTGTCACATCTGGTATTACTTTATCAACAAGATATAGATTTTCTCCACCATCCGTCAATTCTCTTGGGGAACTTTCAACAAAGCTATTCATAGCAGAGCCGTTATCCGTTGTCCCTGTCTCGTGATTATAAAGGTTGCCCCCCTTATCAAAGGCAAAAGGAACTTCTCTAAACCCAAAGCTATCTGACCACACTGTACGATCCATAGTACCAATTGTCCAAGCGTTCTCCGCATAATTGTATGTGACGTAGCTATCTGGCTCAGGGTTTGTCTGATCTGCACCGTCTTCACTAGGATAGAACCAAGTGACTTCCTTGAACTTCTTATTATGTCCGCACACAGTCTTATCCTGATAATTTTTTCTCATTCGATCAAACACATAATATTGCACTGGACACGGCATTTCTTGAACTTGACCATTATACTGGTAGAATGAGTTCTTACCCATCCAGTATATTGTAGAATCAACATTTATCATTGTGTTGATCCCTGAAGCTCCTGCATCTGTAGCAAGAAGTCTAAATTGAAAAGTAAGCGGTGCTCCTACAAAACTCATACCGTAGATCGCTTGATCTGTGCTTATAATTGTTTCTTCACGAGTTGGCACTATAGCAACAATTTTAGTTCCGATTTCTAATCGTTGATCCCCTGCGGTATTATCTGTGTCTGGGTTCCATATAGAAAAACTTTCCTGAGTAGACCAACGCACAAGCATTGGATCTAATGTGCCTGTCGTACTATCTGGATAAACAAAAGCGTCTGCACCACCACAAATCACATGTCTATCAGGGAAAGATATACTTAAAACTCGTGCAACAGTCGGTACTGCTTTGGCATCTGATTCGTCTGAAACAAGTTCTGCCCTGTTCGTTACTCCGTTAGAAGTGTCCCAGTAATACAGTGCTCCACCTCGAACCTGACACAAAACATCCGCATCCCAAATATTTAAACTCCAACAGGAACTCTCTAAACCAACATTAGATTCTGTTTGTGTGCGAGCCGTACCCCATGTACTGTCTCCCCACGCACCAACACTCCAACCCAAAGCAGGGTCAGCGGATTGTATTCCCAATCCTGCTGCAGCACCAATCAGATAATTAATAACAACGGCATTTCCACCCCCTGCAGAAACTGTAGAGGAGGCTGCACTTGGAACTGTAAATGTAAACGTGTTTGTTGCCACAGCCGTTATTTGATAACCAGATCTTCTATTTAGTGTATTCGCTGTAATACCGCCAGTTGCCGTAGCACCATCCAAAACTACAAAGTCACCTACTAATGCACCATGCCCACTATCTGTAATTGTGACTGTTGCACTTGTGACACTCACTGGGGTTATAGCAATCGGACCAATAAGAACTTGTGTAACTGTAGCACCACTGTCATGAGCAGCAGCAGAGGTACTGTTTGTCCCTCTTGTACAACCAGTCAAAGTTAATGTGCTAATGCCTGTATATGTTATAATTTCAGAACCTATCTTAATGACACCTGCTGTCTTAAAGCCAGTAACACTCGTCAGATCAATTTCAGTTTCGCTATTATCTAGAGCTTCCGTTGTTGTTGTAGTTGCGTTTGTTTTATCTCTTAGAGGTGTAATATCATAGAGTGCACTGTCTTGAATTATGTAAAGATGATTGTGAGTTGAAACAACAATTCTATCTATACCATCTTCATTAGACCGCCAAGGGATCATGCGTCTTGCAATACCTTCTATGGTTGTCGGAGTAGTCGAAAGTGATCCATCTGCATTTAATGCATTGTAAATATCAGCTAACCAACCCCCTATTTTCGTCGGGTAACCGTTACGGAACCTAACTAAGTTCGAGTCTATCCAGAACGGACCGCTTTTTCCTGCAGCGTATTCTGTAATGTCTTTAACAATACCAGGTTGAAATTTTAATAATTGTAAGCTCATACGCTCCGCATTCTCTCTACTAGACGTTTTGATCGTTCACCAACTTGATTATACCATCTGCTGTCAACCATTTCGTCTGCTGCCTTATCCCACTGTCGAGCGTCAACATTTCTTTTCATACCCTTGAACGCCTTCATTCTTCCCAGACCCATATTAAATAACATGTTTGCTATAATTTCTTGCACAGTCTCAGGAAGATCATCAAAGTCATCGTACAACCTGTAGCAATCTTTCTGCACACTTTCCAAGTCTTTTTCAAAACATTCGATAACACGATCTTCTGAAACAGAGGTTCCAACAGGTTGACCATACTCAGGGTCACTCTCAAGAATTAAGTGACCAATTCCGTGTGTAGGCAAATTTAAGTGATCCAGATAAATGACGTACTTACACCCCTCATCTATTTCGAGCTGTTGCCTTAATCGGTCAATATCCATTTTACAAACCTTTAAAGAAATTTTCTACTTCTATCATAAGATCTTTTTTAGTCTTCCGTCTATCTAATTCTATACCATGATAACGCATTTCTGTTTCCAACTCTGTTTTTGTCATGGATTTGTAATCAGGAACATCTGTTACTGTAACAATCGTTGTATTATCCACTGGAGCTGTCATTGTGAGAGTGTCTTCAATCACCTCTGTTCCATTAATCATTGCAAGAGCTTCTGCCTTTGTCATGCTTGGTGTAGGAAGTGATCTGCCTCCTTTTACATATTTTAAATTATAAAGGTCTTCACCCTTTTCATTCTTACCTATTATAAACATTTCCACTTGATCAGTAATCATTTTGTTAATCCTTTCGTTTTCTCATAACTGCGTAATCCACCAATTCCAAGCATTCCACCCAAAACCGTGAGGAGGGTAGACATGTCAAATTCAGGGAGTGCAGGTAAATCTACTCCAGAGGCTGTTAAGACAAAAACCAAAAGAGGTTGGAGTACAAAATGATACGCAAAAGCAATTCCAGATGTCCAACCAATAAATGGCCTCCAACCACCTTTAAACAAACTGCCAGACGCAGCTTCTGCCTTGTTGATTTCCAATTGAGACAACAATGCCTGTTGAGCGTGGGTATCAGACATGGTGGCAATCTCGTGAGCCAACTTAGCTTTTTGATCTTTGTCTTGAATCACTTTATCTAAAATAGATGTTACTGGACCAACAAGAGTGTTAATTAAGCTCATTTTTAGAAATCCCTATATCGACATTCCCTGATATGGATATACGCTCACCTTTGCTCTCGTAAAATGGAAAGACTTCATGTTTCATTTCTGATGGAAACATTACCATGTAACCTTCAGCTTCTTTTTCCATGTTATAAATAAATTGAGATACCCGACCCAATGAATTTGTGTAGTGAAATGCAAAGTTAGATATAGTGCCACTGGCATTTGATTCAGCACATATCGGAAGTTTCTTCTGCTCTTCATAAGATGTAGGGATCTGCATCCATACAACAAAACTATAGACACCGCTGTGATCGTGAGGTGGATTGAACTCGTGCTTCTTTTGAAAGTTTACCCATAAGCTTTCTAAGTTAAACCCTTCACCTTCTTTCATCGTGGTTCTCCAAGGAGCACCATATGATTTAATATGGTTATCAATAAAGCTAGGCAAAACATCTTTCATAAAATCCGCAAGCAGCGGAGAACTTCCGTCCAACCGAATAGATGAGCTAATATTTCCTGCCAATTCACTTTTCATATCTTCTGGTTTTTTCTTTGCTTCTTTAATTAATTTCCAAATATTTTTAATTATATCTTCTGGTAGTTTTCCTTCCACTACTCCAATGTTTGGGAAGTTTCTTTGTATAAGTTCCATTATCGAGCCTTTCCTCTAGGTTATTTAACTTCGTTTTAATCTTAATTCCTCTAAATCTTTTTCTTTTTTACCTCCGTCATATGTCCAAGCATACCCTCTATAAACCATTTCTTCGTTTAAGTTTGTTTCACCACAGAATAAATATCCAAGCATACGACCATACTTACCATCTTTTTCAGTTCTAACTTTTAATCCAGAAGCTTTGCCATCTTCTAATCTTCTTGTCAGAAACTCCTTGGCTTCCAGACCCATAGCTTTTTCTTCGAGATCTCTAGTACGAGACTCAGGAGTATCTATTCCTGCCAAACGCACACGTTCTTTTTTAGAAAGATTAAATCCAAGATCAATAACAATGTCTATTGTATCGCCATCAACTACTTTTACAATTTCCTTAATGGCGTATTCATACATTACTTATCGCCTTTTGTTGATGCCCACCCTGCTACAATACCGACAATACCAGTTATACTCATTTGAAGTAATTCAATAACAGAACGATCCAACTCTCCACCATGCTCATTTGCCATCATAAATTCATCAACAATTATTAACCCAAGTATTCCCATTAGAGAGACACCCATAATACAAATTGTAATGTCTTTTATGTGCTTCATTTTACATCCTGTAAAGTATTGCTAACAATAGAAGAATAATTGAAGTAGCAGACCCAACTGCCCAAGCTTCAATCCGCTTAATACGATTGTACAAGTCTTTAAACTGAATATGGATCTCAGTCTCCAAAGCAACGACCCTTTTGTCGATCTCTGCAATCTCAGTTGGAATGCCTGTTGTTTTGTTTCTCATTAGCCTACAAACGTAGTTCCTGCTGATATAGCAGCTTTAATTTTAGTCATGTCTTCACTGCCCCAATCATCTCTAGCCATCATGTCAACAAGGTAGCCCATTGAGCGTGATACTCTGGCTTTCTTTTCATCCGTTGTCATGTCATGTGCAAAGTCTGCATCTGTTGCATCACTGCCCTTGTTATGTGTCGCTATTACGGAAGTAATCGTACTTGCACCATCCAAACACGCTGCGTGGTTCTGTGCTTTTAGTTCGTCTGTTCTTGCTTCTTCAGCCATTGTTTTTATCTCCTTTTAAGTTAACCGTCTTCTAATGTTTTTATTCTTGCTAATGCTGCATCTAGTGCTGTTGATAGTTCTTGTACTGCTTTTACCAGATGCCAAGTAAGATTATCGGCATCTACAGTAAGTACACCTTGAGTTGTTTCAGTAACAGTTTTAGGCAATACAGCTTGTATTTCTTGAGCGATAACGCCAACTTGTACACCTTGAACATCAACTTTATCTATTGCCCCATCAAGCTCTGTAATTTCGTCTTCAGTCCGATACTCAAAATTGCGTATTTGAAGCTGATTAAGTTCAGCAAGTCCAATAGTGCTGTCAGTAATATTTTTCTTTAATCGTCTGTCAGAAGTCGTTGACCAAGACGCATTGTTGTTACCTTGATAAACACCGCTTGTTGGAGTTATAAATCCTGTATTACTTCCTTTCCCTGCTGCATTATGCCCTGCAACAAGACACGCTGTATTATCAGATGCTGCAACATTAACATAAGCTCCAATTAAAGTATTACCGCCACCAGAAGTTAATGTGTTTGAGCCATTATCTGCGTATCCTGCTAGATAACCAATGACTACATTATTAGACCCTGTAGCATTAGGTGCTGCTGCTTGACCTATATAAACTGGGCCTCCTGCTGCATTACTAGAACTTCCTGCATTTGAACCAATACAAACGTGACCAGCTGCTGTAGTAATACTATCCCCTGCTTGATAACCAAGACAAGTATTTGCTATTCCTGTTGTAATCCCAGTACCTGCTTCATAGCCAACAGCCACATTTTGACTATTAAGAGCAGTTGCAAAGTTTTGTGTACCTAAAGCTGCATAACCTATAGCAACTGACCTACTTCCCATTGTATCTGTACCTAAAGCATTGTAACCCATCGCTACATTTAAATCTGCATCAGTAAGTGCATCACCTGCTAAAGCACCAATAAGGGTGTTTTGTACGCCTGTAGTAACTCCTCCTCCTGCATCTAGTCCAACTGCCACATTCAAAGAATTTACATCTGTAGTAAAATTTTGTGTAGTTAAAGCACCTTTACCTATAGCAACTGACCTACTTCCTTTTGTATCTGAACTTAAAGCATTGAATCCAACAGCAGTATTTCTAATAGAGGTTGTCAAAGCCTCCCCTGCTCGTCCACCGATGAGAACGTGCTCACGCCCTGTTGAGACATCATTACCTGCTTCATGACCAACCGCTGTATTGTAAGCATCTATAGCTGTAGTATAATTTTGATTTTGTAACGCACCTCGCCCAACAGCAATACTGTATGATCCTAAAGTATTTTCAAACAAAGCTGCTTGACCTATGGCAGTGTTGTTAGTTCCTGTAGTAGTTGACTCTAAAGCTAATGCACCAACAGCCGTGTTGTTGGCTCCTGTCGTGTTTGCTTCACCTGCCTCTGAACCGATAAAAGTGTTATAAGTACCTGTTTGATTTGCTGACCCTGCACCATAACCAACAGCAGTATTGAAAGTATCTGTAGCTGTAGTAAAGTTTTGTGTAGCTAAAGCTCCATAGCCTATAGCAGTAGTTCTGCTGCCTAATGTATCCCCTGTTATAGTATTTTTACCAACAGCTACATTAAAATCAGCGTCTGTTAATGAAACACCTGCACGGCCACCAATAATAGTGTTTTCAACACCCGTTGTCATTGAAGTTGCTGCTTGGTAGCCAACAGC
>Ga0307488_10001935_pt1 | contig 17494 bp, 15 predicted proteins | sample SB02metaG_FD_202248 | JGI IMG/M metagenome (GOLD analysis project Ga0307488, IMG submission 202248) | Sea-ice brine microbial communities from Beaufort Sea near Barrow, Alaska, United States - SB 0.2 | ecosystem: Environmental > Aquatic > Marine > Coastal | place: USA: Alaska | collected... | reverse complement strand
TTGCACACAATATGTGCAAGTGGTAGCTGTCCCAATATGGGAGAATGTTGGGGAGAAGGAACAGCAACTTTTATGATTCTAGGAAACACATGTACACGTTCTTGTGGTTTCTGTGGTGTAAAAACTGGACGTCCTGATACTGTAGAATGGGAAGAACCGGAAAAAGTAGCGCGTTCTATTAAAATCATGCAAATTAAACATGCTGTGGTAACATCCGTAGATAGAGACGATTTAAAAGATGGAGGCTCTATTATATGGGCGGAAACAGTGAAAGCGATCCGTAGAGCAAATCCTAAAACGACACTTGAAACTTTAATTCCTGACTTTCAATTAATTCATAAGAACATAGATCGAATTGTAGAAGTGGCTCCAGAAGTTGTTTCTCACAACGTTGAAACTGTACGTAGATTGACTCGTGAAGTACGTATTCAGGCAAAATATGATCGTAGCCTTGCAGTGCTTAAATATCTTAAAGATCAAGGCATCAGAAGAACGAAATCTGGAATTATGCTAGGTCTTGGTGAGAAAGAAGAAGAAGTGATTCAGACAATGCATGATCTTGCTGATAATAATGTGGATATTGTAACCATAGGTCAATACTTACAACCCAGTAAAAAGCACTTACCCGTAAAAGAATTTATTACACCTGAGCAATTTGAAAAGTATAGACAAATAGGTCTTAAAATGGGTTTTAGACATGTAGAAAGTGGCGCATTAGTGCGTTCTTCTTACAAGGCTCATAAGCATATATTGTAATCAATTTCAGAGCGTTAACACTTTTTTAACGTTTTGAATTTATTTTTTGGCATACAATTTGATTATAGATAAGTAACAAAGAGTTAGTAGGCTTTGTTTTCATATGTAAAAATAAATTAGTTAAAAAAAAGTCCGCCATTGGCGGACTTTTTTAATTTATAATCTATAAAGAGGATGCATCTAAAAAATTATTTTCTTTCATCCAGTCTGGATTGAACATCTTTCCAATATATCTACTACCGTGATCGTGAAACAATACAACAACAACATCATCTTTCTTAAAATGGTCTTTTAATTGTAATAAACCTTTCACTGCCGATCCTGCAGAATTTCCTACAAAAATTCCTTCTTCTAAAGCAATTTTTCCGGTATAAACAGCAGCATCTTTATCCGTTACCTTTGTAAATCCATCAATAATTTCAAAGTTTACATTCTCTGGCAAAATATCTTCTCCAATTCCTTCCGTGATATAAGGGTAAATTTCATTCTCGTCAAATATTCCTGTCTCATGGTACTTTTTAAATACAGATCCATAAGTATCTATTCCCCAGATTTTAATAGCTGGATTTTGTTCCTTTAAATATTTTCCTGTTCCACTAATAGTTCCTCCTGTTCCAACTCCTACAATAAAATGAGTAATTTTCCCATCCGTTTGCTCCCAGATCTCTGGACCTGTCTGCTCATAATGTGCTTGTGCATTTGAAGGGTTGTCATATTGATTTACGTACCAAGAATTTGGCGTTTCTTCAGCCAATCTTTTTGAAACAGAATAATAAGAACGTGGATCAGTTGGCTCAACATCTGTAGGGCACACTACAACTTCAGCACCCACAGCACGAAGAATATCCATTTTCTCTTTTGATTGTTTATCAGAAATCACACAAATCAATTTATAACCTCTTACAATAGCAACTAAAGCAAGTCCCATCCCTGTATTTCCAGAAGTTCCTTCAATAATCGTTCCTCCTGGCTTTAAACGACCATCTGCTTCCGCATCATCAACCATTTTTAACGCCATTCTATCTTTAGTAGAATTTCCTGGATTAAACGTTTCGACTTTAGCCAATACTAAGGCGTCAATTTCTTCAACTATCTTATTTAACTTCACCAAAGGTGTATTTCCAATGGTTTCTAATATATTTTTAGCGTACTTCATTTCAAACTTTTAAGATGCAAATCTACTCAAATTTTATGGCATTTACTGGACTAATCTTCGTAATAATCCATGAAGGAATTAACAGCATCAATAGACATAATGTAAGCGTCCCAATATTTAATAACAGTATATGCCTAATACTGAAATATACAGGAACTTCTTTCACATAATAGGTTTCCGGATTCAATGCAATCACTCCAAAATAATACTGAATAAGCAATATTGAAATTCCGATTAAATTTCCCCAAAACAATCCTCGTAAAATTAAATAAGAAGCATTGTATAAAAAGATCTTTCTGATACTCCAATTCGTACTTCCCATCGCTTTTAAAATTCCAATCATTTGGGTGCGCTCTAAAATCAAGACTAGCAACGCCGTAGTCATATTAATTCCAGCAATTAAAACCATAATGATAATGATGAGTAATGTATTGTTGTCAAACAGTTTTATCCATTCGAATATTCCTGGAAACTTATGAACGATCGCTTCTGTATTCATATCAGAAGGAGTCTGTGTATAAATAAGCCGACTCTTCTCCTCTATTTTTTCAAAATCATCTAAGAAAATTTCAAATCCACCAACTTGATTCTCTTCCCATCTATTCAGTTTTTGAATTTGCTTGATATCAGCAATCATAATACTTTCATCAAAGTCTTTAAATCCAGAATTATAAATCCCTACCAATTTAAAAACGCGAATACTAGGAGGAATATTTGGATCATCTTTTAAGAAAACAGTATTGAACTCTTCCCCTATTTTAAATTGTAATCTATCCACAATATGTCTTGACAACAATATATCCAAACTTCTTTTTTCTGAATAAACTGGTAGATTTCCTTCTACCAAATAATCCTTAAAAAAACTCCAATCATAATCAGAACCTACACCTTTAACCACAACGCCTTCAAAATCGGTTTTAGTTCTTATAATCCCTGCTTTGGTAGCAAATACTTGAACTTTTCTTATACCTTCTACAGAATTGAATTCTGGATAAAAATCTTGTTCTGTAGATACTGAAATCAATGTAATTTCCGAACTATTATTATCAAAATTGGTCAATTGAACATGACCATTAAATCCTGATACCTTCTCACGTATTTTTTCTTGTAATCCAACACTTGTTGCAATCGATATCATCATCACAACAATACCAAGTGCAATCGCCACAATGGCAATTTTTATTATTGGTGATGAAATACTACTTTTATGCTCTTTAGAAGCATTCAGTCGATTTGCAATAAATAATTCGTAATTCAATTTTATAATGATAAATTTTCGATTCAAAAATACATATTTCTTTTCGGTTTTACTGATGCTTCTTCTAATGATTTCTTGTGCCAATAAACATTCGTTAGTAACAAAAAACGAAACTTCTACCATCGAAAGTGATTCTACCAATAGTGAGATTCAAAAAAACAAAACTATAAAGGTTGCTGCTGATAGAACATCTCAATACATTCCATTATTACTAGGTAAAAATATCGGAATCATTTCCAATCAGACATCATTATTGACAGTTCTAGAACGTACAGAAGTAGCACCTTATGTTATGGGGTCCAAAAAAGTCACATATCACTTAGTTGATTACCTACATAATTATAATGGGATTGAAGTTCAATCAGTTTTTGCTCCTGAACACGGTTTCAGAGGAAAAGCAGATGCAGGTGAAGTTATTAAAGACGGAAATGATATAAAAACTGGACTCCCTATCATCTCACTATATGGTAAGAATAAAAAACCTTCTCAAGAACAATTGGAAGAACTAGATGTGATCGTTTTTGACATTCAAGATGTAGGCGCGCGATTTTATACATACATCTCTACATTACATTATGTGATGGAAGCATCTGCAGAAAAAGGAATTCCTGTAATTGTTCTTGATCGACCAAATCCGAATGGACATTATATTGATGGTCCAGTATTGGAAATGGAGCATAAAAGTTTTGTTGGGATGCATCCAGTACCTGTAGTTTATGGAATGACAATTGGTGAATATGCGCAGATGATTAATGGAGAGAATTGGTTGAAAAATGGAGTGAAATGTGATCTTACTGTTATAGAACTTAAAAACTATACGCACGATTCCGAATATAGTTTACCTATAAAACCTTCTCCTAATTTACCGAACGATACTTCTATCAACTTATATCCAAGTTTATGTTTTTTCGAAGGAACCAATGTTTCTGTAGGTCGTGGAACTGAATTACAATTTCAGATTATTGGTTCTCCTTTATTTAGCAAAAAAGACAACTTCTCATTTACACCCACACCTAATTTCGGTAGTAAATTTCCTAAAAACCAAGATCTAGTTTGTTTTGGTTATGATTTAACAAAAAACAAACGTTTAAGCAATCTTGATTTAAGTTGGTTACTTGAATTTAATAAAGATTATACTAGTTTTAAAAATGCCCAAGGTTACACTTCTAAAGCAACTCTTTTCAATTCATTTTTCACGAAATTGGCAGGAACTAAAAAACTACAACAACAAATAGAACAAGGAGATAAAGAAGAAAAAATTAGAAAATCTTGGCAATCAGATTTGGATGCTTTTAAAAAAATACGAGAAAAGTATTTGATTTATGATTAATCCAAAGGATTAAATTCACTATAAATATAAGCTATTTCGTCATCTGAAATGTGTAAATCATAGTCAATAGAAACAAGTGTTGGAAAACCGTATGTAGGATTATATTCAACCATGAACGACGCTACATTATTTATATCAATTGATTCTATAAAATCAAATACATCATTAATCGTTCTTGCTCTTTCTAATATTTCCGATTCTGTCTGATTGGAAATAGTTTGATCAAAAATTACTTCACTTTTTATATTATTTTTAACTACTAAATCCCATTGCAAAACACCACCACAAAAACAACTTATTCTTTCATTGATCATATAATCAGTAATACCATAAGCTTCCCATCTATCTCTAGGATTTTCTATCGAACTGAAATCTTTGTCTTGATTATTTTGATCATTATCGTTATTACATGATACAAGTAATGAAATTAATACAATCAGTAAAAAAAATCTTCTTATCATATTCTCTTTTTTTCTTTAGAGACGAGTGGTAAACGTTTTTTCAACGCTTCAATAATATTATAGGTTGCAGGACATATTTCAATATTTTGCAAGGTTAAGTCGGTTATTTGAATAAACTTCTTTCTATCAGTATGTGGATATTCTCTACATGATTTCGGTCGTACATCGTAGATGAAACAAGAATTATCAGTATCCAAAAATGTACAAGGAACTTTCTGCATTACATAAAAATCATCTTCATCTCTTTCTAAATGATGCTTGATAAAATCACGTTCTTTCATTTTCAAGTGCTTAGAAATACGCTGAATATCTTTCTCAGTAACAATAGGACTTGACGTTTTACAGCAATTTCCACAATCAAGACAATCTGTCTTGGCAAACTCCTTTTCATGCAATTCTTGCATCAATGGATCCAATCTTTTTTGCTGTCTCTTTTTTAAGTTTTGGAAGTATTTTTTGGTCTCGGCATAAGACTCTTTGGCAAGTTTAGGTAATTCTTCAGGCGTTGGCTTTATCATCACTTATATATTAGAGGTTAAAGTTATGGTATTTTTGATATAATAAATATGATAAAATATAATATATTCCGCTAAATTTGCAATTCAATTTTTTAGACAAAATGAATATTCAAAACACCATTGAAGTAGCCGTTAAAAAAGCCATAAAAAGCATCTATGATGTAGAGATTAATTCGGTTGAATTTCAAGCAACTCGAAAAGATTTCGAAGGAGATATTACTGTTGTTATATTTGCTTTATTAAGAGCTCTCAAAGGGAATCCTGTTGAAATAGGAACGAAAATTGGCGAATATTTAAAGAAAAACACTTCTGAAGTATCGGATTTCAATGTTGTAAAAGGGTTCTTAAACCTTGTAATTTCAGACACTACTTTTATTTCAAGTTTTAACGCAATGTATGCTAATGATCAATTTGGAAAAGAACAACCCAATCCAAATGACAAGGCCGTAATGGTAGAATATTCTTCACCAAACACGAACAAACCTTTACATTTAGGTCATGTACGAAATAATTTACTTGGATATTCAGTTGCAAAGATTACTGCTGCTTCTGGAAAGAAAGTGTATAAAACTCAGATTATCAATGATCGTGGAATTCATATTTGTAAAAGTATGTTGGCTTGGGAAATATTTGGGAATGGGGAGACTCCAGAAAGCACTGGATTAAAAGGCGATAAATTGGTTGGGAATTACTATGTAAAATTTGACCAAGAATATAAAAAACAAATCTCAGATTTAGTAACTCAAGGGAAAACTGAAGAAGAGGCAAAAAAACAAGCACCAATATTACTTGAAGCACAAGAAATGCTTATCAAATGGGAGTCCGGAGACACACAAGTTGTTGACCTATGGAAGAAAATGAATCAATGGGTGTATGATGGATTTACGGTTACTTATAAAGAATTGGGGGTAGATTTCGACAAAAACTATTATGAAAGTAACACCTATTTATTAGGAAAAGATGTTGTTACTGACGGAATTGAAAAAGGCGTTTTTTATCGTAAAGATGATGGATCTGTATGGATTGATTTAACCGAAGAAGGATTGGATGAAAAAATCGTTTTACGTTCTGATGGAACTGCGGTTTATATGACACAAGATATAGGGACAGCGATTGAGCGATTTAATGATTATGACTTAGAAGAACTTACGTATACTGTAGGGAATGAACAAGATTATCATTTCAAAGTCTTGTTTTTAATTTTGAAGAAATTAGGATTTGATTGGGCGGAAAGCCTACATCATCTATCTTATGGAATGGTAGATTTACCTTCTGGGAAAATGAAATCTCGTGAAGGGACTGTTGTAGATGCAGATGAATTAATGGTTGAAATGGTGAATACTGCAAGAGATATTTCTGAAGAACTTGGAAAACTAGAAGGATATTCGAACGACGAAAAGGAAACCCTATATAAGACAATCGGATTAGGAGCACTTAAATATTATATCCTAAAAGTAGATCCTAAAAAACGAATTCTTTTTGATCCAAAAGAATCTATTGATTTCAACGGAAATACAGGACCATTTATTCAATATACCTACGCTAGAATAAAATCTATTTTACGCAAAGCAGATTTTGATTATTCAGTAAATACTGAAGGAATCAACTTACATGATAAAGAAAAGGAGGTGTTGAAAACACTTCAACAATATCCTGAAACGATACAAAATGCGGCTAAAAATCATAGTCCCGCATTAATTGCAAACTACACCTATGAACTTGTAAAAAATTACAATTCGTTTTATCAGTTAGTGCCAATTTTAGGCTGTGATAACATGGAAGAAAAAATATTCAGAACCCAACTATCCAAGAAAGTTGCTGATACTATAAAGTCTTCATTTGGTATATTAGGAATTGAAGTTCCTGAAAGAATGTAGTTGCACGGCGACAGCCAAGCAGTATCAAGATTAAAACTATAAATCTTTTTAAGCATAAAAAAGGGCTGTAATTACAGTCCTTTTTTTTATTTAATTATATCTTTTTACTTATACTTTTTCATCCACAGTATCGGATGCTTTATCAATAACCTCTTTTATTGTTTCTGTTACATTACTTGTACTATCTTTCGCTCCGTCAGCAATATCACTTCCAGTTTCTTTAAAACCTTCAAGAACATCACTAGCTTTTTCCTTTACTGCATTCGAAACATCCTTTGCTTTTCCTACTGCTTGACTAGCCATTTCAGAAGCGGTATCTCGTACATCTTTAGTTGCTTCCATTGCATCGTCAGCTAAATCTCCAGCTACATCTTTTGCTTTATCATAAGCGTTAGTTGCCATTTCAGCAGCATCATGTCTTACATCTTTAGTTGCTTCCATAGCGTCACCAGCAAAGTCTTTCGCTTTTTCAAATGCTCCTTCGACCATTTCAGCAGCATCTTCTCTTAATCCTTCTGTAGAATCATATGCGTCTTCAGCAACTGTTTTAGCAGAACCAAATAAATTTTTTAATGAATCTAGCATTCCCATTATTACAATTTTTTATTGTCTAGGCTAATTTACGATAATTCTCATTTAATTTGAGTTTTTTTAGTCAAAAACTTTGTAACTTCGCCAAGCAATTTATAACTGAAATAATAAAGATGAAATACGATATAATCATTATTGGTACTGGCCCTGGAGGTTACGTAACGGCAATTAGAGCATCACAATTGGGCTTTAAAGTTGCAGTAGTTGAGAAAGAAAGTCTTGGAGGTATTTGCTTAAATTGGGGTTGTATCCCTACCAAAGCATTGTTAAAAAGTGCTCAAGTATATGATTATTTAAAACATGTAGATCAGTACGGTTTAAAAGCCGAAGCTATTGATAAAGACTTCGGAGCTGTAATAAAACGCAGTAGAAATGTTGCTGATGGAATGAGTAAAGGAGTTCAGTTTTTAATGAAGAAAAACAAGATTGATGTTATCAATGGTTTTGGAAAAATAAAAACTGGTAAAAAAGTTGATATTACTGATACAGATGGAAAAATTACTGAATATAGTGCTGACCATATTATTATTGCTACAGGTGCACGAAGTAGAGAATTACCAAGTTTACCTCAAGATGGTGAAAAAGTAATAGGATATCGTAAAGCAATGACTTTGCCTTCTCAACCTAAAAAAATGATTGTAGTAGGTTCTGGTGCAATTGGAGTTGAGTTTGCACATTTTTATAATGCAATGGGAACTGATGTTACTATTGTAGAATTTTTACCAAATTTAGTTCCGCTTGAAGATATTGAAGTTTCAAAACAGTTTGAACGTTCAATTAAAAAAGCAGGAATTACTGTAATGACCAATTCTTCTGTGGAATCAGTAGATACTTCTGGAAAAGGTGTTGTTGCAACTGTTAAGACTAAAAAAGGAGAAGAAAAAATTGAAGCAGATATCCTTTTATCGGCCGTTGGAATAAAATCAAATATTGAAAATATAGGATTGGAAGATGTAGGAATTGTAGTTGATAGAGATAAAATATTGGTAAATGATTTTTATCAGACCAATATTCCTGGATATTATGCAATTGGAGATGTTGTTCCTGGACAAGCATTGGCGCACGTAGCGTCTGCTGAAGGGATTACTTGTGTTGAGAAAATTGCTGGAATTCATACGGAAGCAATCGATTATGGTAATGTTCCTGGATGTACTTATGCAACTCCAGAAATTGCAAGTGTCGGATTGACAGAAGCACAAGCTAAAGAGCAAGGCTACGAATTAAAAGTTGGTAAATTTCCTTTTTCAGCATCTGGAAAAGCAACTGCTGCTGGAACTACTGACGGATTTGTAAAAGTAATCTTTGACGCTAAGTATGGTGAATGGCTTGGTTGTCATATGATTGGTGCAGGCGTTACAGATATGATTGCAGAAGCAGTTTTAGGACGTAAATTAGAAACTACTGGTCATGAAGTTTTAAAAACAATTCATCCACATCCTACTATGAGTGAGGCTGTAATGGAAGCTGTTGCGGATGCTTATGGCGAGGTAATACATTTATAAAAATTATAGTAGAATAAAAGGAAGCCGAATCAATAAGATTCGGTTTTTTTTATATATTTGAGGATGAAAAAATTGATTCCAGTATTCGCATTATTGATATTATGTTTATATTCTTGTAAAAAAGAACCAAAGAAAACATTTACTCAACCAAAAGATGTTCCTTTAAGTGAACGTCCGATTCCTACGCTTCCAAATTCTAACAACGTTGCAACAGGAGTTGCAGGTGGAGCGCATTACATATGCCCTAACAATTGTGAAGGAGGAACTTCTGGTGCACAAGGCACATGTCCAATATGTAGTTCAGCACTTGCGCATAATCAAGGTTTTCATAACATGCCAAGTAGTCCGAATACTTTATTACCTAGTGCAACGAATCCAACACCTACGCCAACTTCTGGACCAAATCTAGCAGGTCAATATCATTACACTTGCTCTAATGGTTGCTCAGGAGGTGGAGATGCTACAGGGAAATGTGATAATTGCGCAGGCGATTTAGCACATAATGCTGCTTTTCACAACTAGAGAGAAATAATCGTAAATTCTCCTTGAAGAGGCTGTAAAGCTTCTTTAATTTTTGGTATTAAATCATCTCCATATTCTAGATAGAATTCTGAGAAATTGTTATTTCTTTCTTGCAAACTTTGGCTTGGAAAAATTTCATCTTGAAGTTCTTTTATCCTATTAGTAAGTTCTTGATGCTTTCTTTTTTCCGCTTTTAACAAGCGTTTTTCAAGATGATCAAGTCCATTCAACTGTTTCTTTTTTTGTGCTTTGACAGCACCTACAAATGACTTGTCGGTATGACTTGCTATTTCTTCAAGGTGTACAAAATGAGATTCAATCTGTGCTCGTTGTTTAGAGAAGTCTATTTCTAATCCTGATTTTTCTTTGATTTTTTTAGCAACTAAATCTTCTTGTTTTAAAAAGACTTCTTCCATTGATATCTCTAATTTATTCAATTTTTGAGATTGCTTATCCGAAATTAAAACTGCTGAGTTACGCAATAATAAAATAGGGAAAGGAACACTTACTTTATCAAAATAGCCTTTCAATTCCATCCAATATGCCAACTCTCCTCCTCCACCGATATAACAGAGGTTTGGCAGAATTACTTCTTGGAACAAAGGTCTCATAATCACATTAGGACTGAAACGTTCAGGATGTAATTTTAATTCATACAACAACTCATCTTTGGAAAAATAAATGTCTGTATTATTGATTTTAAAAGTAGTACCATCATATATAATTCGCTCTCGCAAAGTATCCGTCAAATAAAATAAATTTATCTCTCTTGGATTGACTTGTATTTTATATTCTTTTTCAAATTCAGCAATCGTTTTTGATACTTCTTGAAATGAAGTGCTATTGAATAACTCATCTTCAACAATTGGAGCAAAGGTTCGTTTTAATTCTACATCATCTCCATCTACAATCACCAATCCAAATTCTCCAAACAATTCATTGGCAAGAAATCGTGTTGCTTCTGTTAAAGTAGGATGCTCTACGTAAGATTTTTTAAATAAATCTTTTAACTTTTTAGCGTTATCTGAATTCACCAGCAATTTAGAAAACACATCAAACACTTGATCAAGACCTTCTGTTGTCAATCGCCCTACACCTCCTGAAGACTTTCTATTCCAACTTATCTTTCCTCCTTTAAAATTAAAATATTGAATTTCTTCAAAATCATGATCTTCCGTTGCCATCCAGTAGATTGGTAAAAAATCAGACGCTGGAAACTCTTCTTTCAATTGCTCCGTTAAATTGATGGTGGAAATAATTTTATAAAGAAAATATAAGGGTCCTGTGAATAAATTCAACTGATGTCCTGTTGTAACAGTAAACGTATTTTTACTTAAAAGGGATTGAATATTCTTGTCAGTTTTTAAAGAAGATTTTATGTTCTTGTATTGTGATGTAAGTGAATCAACTAAAACAGTTCTCGTCTCAGGCTTGAAAGTTGCTTTTTTAGTCTGAATCTGTTTTTCAAATCCTTTGATATCTGGAAAATTTCCATAAAAACTTGATATACTTTCTTTTTGATCTAAATAATCACAAATTGTTTTGGAAAAATATCCTGTTTTACAGAATGGAATCGTTAAAACTTTGTTCACTGACAGTTAATTTTTTATAAAAATACTAAAATTAATATCGTTGTCGGTTTTAGCAACGTTTTCTAACATTTTTTTAACAAAAACTAAATAGATTTCAAATATAATTTCTCAACCTTATCTCTAGCCCATGGTGTACGACGTAAAAATTTTAAACTAGAATTTATAGAAGGATTGGTTTTAAAACAATTAATATTCACTTCATCACTCAATTCTTCCCAACCATATTCTGACACCAAAAATTGTAGTACATCTGCTAATTTGATTCCGTGTAAAGGATTGTTCGGTTGTTCTTGAGACATTTTATTAGTTTATGGCTTCAGCGTATAAATCATAATCGGCTGCTTCTGTAACCTTAACAGTAGCAAACTCTCCAGTTTTTAAATAGGTCTGAGTAGCATCAATCAATACTTCATTATCAACATCAGGAGAATCAAATTCTGTACGACCAATAAAATTAGTGCCTTCTTTTCTGTCAATTACAACTTTAAAAGTCTTTCCTATTTTTTGTTGATTCATTTCCCAAGAAATCTGAGATTGTAATTCCATTATTTCGTTAACTCTTTGCTGTTTCACTTCTTGAGGAACATCATCAGTTAAATTATATGCATGCGTATTTTCTTCATGTGAATAGGCAAAACAACCTAAACGATCAAAACGCATTTCTGCAACCCAATCTTTCAAGGTTTTAAAATCTTCTTCTGTTTCTCCTGGATAACCAACAATTAATGTAGTTCTAATTGCCATTTCGGGAACTGCAACCCTAAAGTCATGAAGCAACTTTGTTGTCTTTGCTTGTGTTGTACCACGACGCATACTTTTTAATATCGAATCAGAAATATGCTGTAACGGAATATCTATATAATTACATATTTTTGGCTCGTTTTTCATTACTTCTAAAACATCCATAGGAAAACCAGTTGGAAATGCATAATGTAAACGAATCCATTCTACACCTTCTACTTTTACTAATTCTCTCAATAACTCAGCAAGATTTCTCTTTTTATATAAATCTAACCCGTAATATGTTAAATCCTGAGCAATTAAAATCAATTCTTTTACACCTTTAGCAGCCAATTTCTTAGCCTCAATAATAATTTCTTCTATAGGTGTTGACCTATGTTTTCCTCTCATCAGTGGTATTGCACAAAAGCTACAAGGTCTATCACAACCTTCTGCAATTTTAAGATATGCGTAATTTTTGGGAGTTGTTGTTAAACGCTCACCAATCAATTCATGCTTATAATCGGCACCTAAAACTTTCAATAAACTTGGAAGTTCCGTAGTTCCAAAATATTGATCAACATCTGGAATTTCCTTCAGTAAATCTGGCTTATAACGCTCACTAAGACAGCCTGTTACGAATACTTTATCTACTTCTCCTTCTTGTTTTTTCTGAACAAATTCTAAAATAGTATTTACACTTTCTTCTTTTGCATTATCAATAAATCCACACGTATTTATAACAACAATGTTTCCTTCTTCTTCATGAACAACGTCTTTTCCATTGGCTTGTAATTGTCCCATCAAGATTTCAGAATCATATACGTTCTTTGAACAACCTAATGTTACAACGTTGATTTTATTTTTCTTTACTGATTTTGTGCGCATTATCTATAAAATTGAGTTTGCAAAGATACAACCTTAATTAAACCTTTTGTACATTTATACGGTCATATATTAAAATCCCTTGTTATGAAAATTAAATATTTGCTAGTATTCTTTCTATTCCTTTCTTGCAGTAGTGATGATCCAATAATTGAAAATCCTCCTATCAATACGGAAGAATCATTGTACTTTCCTCATATTTCGAGTTCTAGTTGGGAAACAACAACTCCAAGTTCTCTGAATTGGGATGAAACAAAACTTGAAGAGTTATATCTGTATCTAGATACAAAAAACACAAAAGGTTTTATTATTTTAATAAACGGAAAAATAGTCGTAGAAAAATATTTTAATAACCATTCTCAGAATGCAACTTGGCCCTGGTTTTCGGCAGTAAAAAGTTTAACTGCAACCGCTATTGGTATTGCACAAGATGAAGGGATTATTAATATCAACAATAAAACTTCTGATTATTTAGGAAATAACTGGTCTAGCCTCACGCAAGAGAAACAAGATTTGATAACGGTAAAACACCACTTATCCATGACAACTGGATTGATAAGTGATCAAAATAATCTTATTGCTTGGACGTGTACTCAGCCTATATGTAATCAATACGAAGCAGATGCTGGAACACAATGGAATTATCATCAAGGTGCATTTACACAATTACAAAACATGCTAAGTCTAAATACTGGCGTAAATTTTAAAACTTATATCGAGACTAAAATATTAGACAAAATAGGTGCTGCTGGAAGTTGGAGTAATTTACTTGCAGCCAATATTTTTTCTAGCAATACAAGAACAATGGCAAGGTTTGGCCTATTATCACTCAATAAAGGAAATTGGGATGAGACTCAAATTGTCAGCGAATCCTATTTCAACGAAATGACAAACACTTCTCAAGATCTTAATAAGTCATATGGCTATTTATGGTGGCTGAATGGTAAAGAAAGTTTTCTCGGGACTGACTCAACCCTTACTTCTGGCAGTATAGTGCCAAATGGACCCAGTGATGGTTTTGGGGCACTTGGAGCCAATGATCAAAAAATTTATGTTGCTACTAATTTAAATATGGTCGTTGTGAGAAGTGGAGAAAGTGCAGGAAATGGCCAATTGTCAAACTCAAGTTTTGACAACGAACTATGGGACAAAATAAACCAAGTTATTAATTAATTACTGTCTTATCTCAGCAACTTTATCTGTTAACTCATCTTTTATAGTACTGTCTAAAGCACTTAAAGGCAATTGTGCTGGATTTAATAAATTTGGATTCTCTAAAGGGTTATTTACTAAGTTATATAAAGCCTCTGAACCATTATCAAATAAAATATATTTGTGAGTAGCGTTTCGAATTGTATAGTCAAAACCTCCTGTATCTTTTCCAATTTCTGTATATACATACTCTCTTTTTGTAGCATTTGCATCAGTCAATAAAGGCATAAAACTCTGACTATCATTAATTGAAGAACCACCAGCACCAGTAATTTCAGCAACTGTAGTAAATAAATCTGTTGTATTAATCAATGCATCTTCAGTTTGATTCATTCGACTTACATCCAATCCAGAAACAACCATCGGAACATTTACTCCTCCTTGATATACACTTCCTTTGGCACGTTGTGAACTATATTCTTGTACCACTTGATTTGGCGTTCCATTATCGCCAATAAAAATAATAACTGTATTATCTTTTTCCTCCTGTGTCATAGAACTTATCAATCTTCCCGTTTCAGAATCCATTGCTTCTAACATTGCCATATAATAAGGTAAAGGGTTTGCATCTATACTTGCTTGGTCTGTAGGTAAAACCCCTTGTGAATGTAGCTCGTTTGGTGGTAAATGAAATGGTGTATGTGGTGCATTATATGCCAACCATAAAAACCAAGGTTTTGTTTGATCATCTAACCAATCTATGGCTAAATCCGTAAATTTAGTTGTAGCATATTCTGATGATGAACTCGTTTGACCATTTTCAGTGAAATTCCAATTCCAATAAGATTGTACTCCTCCATTTATTAAACCTGCATAATAATCAATTCCCATATTTGTAGGATGACTAGCATCCATTGAAAGATGCCATTTACCAATTACAGCAGTACTATATGCATTTCCTGTATTACTTGCTATATGCTGTTGTATTGATGTTTCTGAAGTTGATAAAACATCATTTACATTCATAACATTGGTTCTAAAACCATACTTTCCTGTAATAATACTAGAACGTGTTGGAGTACATGTTGGATATGACCATAAATTATTAAAACGTAGACCTGTATTAATCATGTTTTGTAAATTCGGCATATTTGGCTTTACACTTCCTAAGTTATATCCTGGAGAAGCGTCTAAACCCATATCATCTGCAATAATTAATAAAATATTTGGGCTTGATTCTGTTGGTGTTGGAGTTTCATCAGTTGTATCATCACCAGTATCAACTATTGGATCAGTAGTATCAGTACTGCAAGAAAATAATAAAAATACAAGAGCAATCAGTGTTAGTTTTTTCATTTAGGAGTATTTAGTTTCCTCATTAGACCAAAAAAATCTAACAAGGTTTAATCAAAACTTTAATAACCTTCCGGAACTTTCCGTTCCTTTGAAGCCGTTTCATAATTAGCAGCCAATTCAATTAACTCATTATCTTGCATAGGTTTTGCGATAAACGTTAAGCCTTTTGGCTGACCCTCAACAGTATAACCCATTGGAACCGTCAATGCAGGATATTTTGCAACTGCTGCTTCAGCAGCATGATAATTATTTATAGACAGTATTGCATCTAAACTATGAATATAAAAATCATCCTCAAAATACTGTTTACCTTTGATGGCTAATGAAGATTTAACTCTCTCAAATCCTTCAGTATTTGTTGTATCACCAACAATACCGTAAAATAGGGCTTGTCCATAAGGCATTGTCAATATAGAATCTTTTTTATTAAAATCAATAACATCTTGAACCGAAGAAATACTTAGTTTTTTCGAAGCATTATTTTTTAAATATTTTGGCAAATCATTTCTCATATCAATATTCAATAAGGTCAAGAATCCGTTTAATTCTGATTCTTTACTTTCCAGTTCAAATATTTTCGCACCTTTTTTCTTTAGTATTTCAACAGCATTAGCGTATAATGTGTCTTTAAGCAAATCTTTATAGACTCCGAAACTTTTACTTTCAAATGGCATTTCTTCATTAACAAAATAATTTGTAAACCAATACACATCAAAATCCGTTTTTAAACTTGCCGAATCATCTGTGTCATTTCCAAACATTGCAGACATCATAATTCCTATATCAATCACATTTTTAGTAATGGGCCCTGGAGTATCTAGCGTGCTAGAAATTGGTACAATACCAGTTCTACTTAGCATTCCAATTGTAGGTTTCAAACCAACAACAGAGTTTGCAGCTGCAGGAGATAAAATAGATCCTGCAGTTTCTGAACCTACTGTTGCTACTGCAAAATTCATAGAACTTGCAACACCACTTCCAGAACTAGATCCTCCTGTATCAAATACTTTTCTTCCGTACGGATTTAACGTCTGTCCTCCTACTGCACTATAACCACTTGGACACTCACCACAGAAAAAATAGGCCCATTCACTTAGATTGGTCTTTCCAAGAATCAAAGCGCCATTTTGTTTTAGTTGAGTCACAATAAAAGCATCTGAAGTTGTATTGCCAGTCATTGCTATTGCTCCTGCAGTTGTAGGCATTCCTGAAGTGTTGATATTGTCTTTTAAAAGAATAGGCATTCCAAAAATAGGGTGCTTTCTCATTCTATTTTTTAACTGATGGTCTTTTTCTTTGGCTTGTTCCACTACGTCAGAATTTAATGCAATGACAGAATTAAGTGACAATTCGTTCATTCTATCGTGCTTTTTGATTCTGTAGAGATAGAACAACGTAAGTTTTTCATAAGACAGTTTGCCAGCATAAATACGTTTTTGAATCGTTGGAATATCTTGCTCTATGATATATGGTTTCAACTCCAGATACTCTTGTTCAGTGAAACTCTCCCAATATTTTTCAAACGGTTTCCACAGATAATCATTATCTATATAATGAGAATCAAACACTTTAAATGCTACATCTTTTACACTGATGGCACTAGTATCATCGCTTGGAATTTCTTTATTCCACTCTTTTTTACAGGAAAATAAGACTAAGGCAATGAGTAGTAGAAGTTTAGTTTTCATTATGATAGATTTTTAGAGGTATAAAATTACAAAAAATAAAAAAGTTACTTGACTTTTAATTTTAAACCACTAACTTTACATATCATGCGATATAGTTCATTAAAACAAATCATATCTTAACGTTGGCAAT
>Ga0307488_10001934_pt1 | contig 17495 bp, 18 predicted proteins | sample SB02metaG_FD_202248 | JGI IMG/M metagenome (GOLD analysis project Ga0307488, IMG submission 202248) | Sea-ice brine microbial communities from Beaufort Sea near Barrow, Alaska, United States - SB 0.2 | ecosystem: Environmental > Aquatic > Marine > Coastal | place: USA: Alaska | collected... | reverse complement strand
CCAAGGCAAAAGAAAAATTAGGGTGGGTGGCAGCACATGATTTGGCTTCGTTGGTAAAAGACATGATGCAATCGGATGTGAAGTTGATGCAAAAAGAACAGTATTTGAAAGCGGGTGGTTACCACGCTAGTAAAAATTTAGAATAATTAAATTGAATAAAGACTAGCAAGGGTGATCGATAAAAATAAAAAAAAGAATTGAAGTTAAGTAAAAGACATATTGCAAAAAGTTTATCTTGGAGATTTATTGGAACTATTGATACTTTTGTTTTTGCCTTTATTATAACAGGTGATTTTAACGAAGGCTTTAAGTTGTCTGGAATAACCACAATCACAAAGTTAATTTGGTATTATATTCATGAACGATTATGGTTCAAATCTTCCGTAAAAGATTCAAATAAACGTCATTTAATCAAAACATTTTCATGGCGTTTCATTGGAAGCATAGATACATTCTTGTTTGGATGGCTCATAACAGGAAATCCATTTACAGGGCTGAAAATTGGTGGTTTTGAATCTGTTTCGAAAATGCTATTGTATTTTGGTCATGAGAAAATATGGTACAAAATTAATTACGGTTTGGATTTGCGATACAGAGCAAAGCGGTTAAAAAAACATAAAAACCAAAGAAGAACATAAATTTCATGAGTTTAAATATTATAAAACACACTTATAAAGTAACCAAAAACAATCGTAAACAGCAAAATGGTCACAAGGCATATTTGATTTGGTTTACCGGTCTGTCGGGTTCTGGAAAATCGACCTTAGCCAATTTAGTGGAAATTGCCTTGCATAAAAAAGGACTTTCCACATATATTTTAGATGGTGATAACATTCGTCAAGGGATTAATAAGGATTTAAGCTTCTCTCCAGAAGATCGCACTGAAAACATACGACGCATAGGAGAAATTAGTAATTTAATGCTCGATGCTGGTGTTTTGACACTGGCAGCATTTATATCGCCCTATATCAAAGACCGCGAAGGCGTTAAAAATATTGTGAAAGTTGAAAATTTCATTGAAATTTATGTCAACACGTCCCTTGAAGAATGCGAACGCCGCGACGTCAAAGGGCTTTATAAAAAAGCAAGAGCTGGTGAAGTTAAAAATATGACGGGTATTTCCGCACCCTATGAAGCACCTGTTAATCCAGATTTAGAAGTAATCACTGATGGACATTCTATAGAGGGAAGTGTAAAAACTATTTTAGAATTTATAACTAAAAAATTGAAATAAATCATATGAGTAATTATGTAATCAGTCATTTACGAGAGTTAGAATCCGAAGCTATTTTTGTGATTCGTGAAATAGCTGCTCAATTTGAGAATCCCGTACTACTCTTTTCGGGTGGGAAAGATTCCATTTTATTAACACATTTGGCTAAAAAAGCCTTTTATCCTGCTAAAATACCATTTCCATTAATTCATGTGGATACAGGACATAACTTTCCTGAAACCATTGAGTTTCGCGATATGCTAGTTAAGAAATTGGGAGTTAAATTGATCGTGGGATCCGTACAAGAATCAATCGATAAGGGTCGTGCTAAAGAAGAAACTGGTGCAGATGCATCTCGTAATGCGCTACAGATTGTCTCTTTGTTAGATACTTTAGAAGAATACAAAGTAGATGCTGCGATGGGTGGTGCACGTCGTGATGAAGAGAAAGCACGTGCCAAAGAACGTTTCTTTTCGCATCGGGATGAATTTGGTCAATGGGATCCTAAGAACCAACGACCAGAATTGTGGAATCTTTTCAATGGCCGTAAAAATTATGGTGAAAACTTCCGTGTATTCCCTATTTCCAATTGGACTGAGATGGATGTGTGGGAATACATTAAACTAGAAAGTATCGATCTTCCAATGCTCTATTTTTCGCATCAACGTGATTGCGTAGTGCGTGACGGGGTTATTTTAGCAAATTCTGAATTTATAAAATTAAAACCAGGCGAAGAAGTTGTTAATATGACCATTCGCTACCGAACTTGTGGGGACATGCCGATTACGGGTGCTGTAGAATCTGAGGCGGATGATTTAACTAAAATAATTATGGAAATAGCCACCACAAGAACTACCGAGCGTGGCGGTCGAGCCGATGATAAGCGTGCTGAAACCGCTATGGAGGATCGTAAAAAGCAAGGTTATTTCTAGGGTTTATATTACAAAAAATACAAAATTATGGAATATCAAAATATAGAATTATTACGTTTTACCACGGCAGGAAGTGTAGATGATGGAAAAAGTACCCTGATTGGGCGGCTGTTGTATGACAGTAAGTCTATTTTTCAAGACCAATTAGAGGCTGTAGAAGAATCTAGTAAAAACAAAGGTTTTGATTATTTAGATCTATCACTACTTACAGACGGTCTCAAGTCTGAAAGAGAACAAGGGATTACTATTGATGTTGCTTACCGTTATTTTGCAACGCCAAAACGTAAATTTATTGTAGCAGACACACCGGGACATATTCAGTATACACGTAATATGGTAACGGGCGCTTCTACAGCTAATCTTGCGATTATCTTAATTGATGCGCGTAAAGGAATGCTAGAACAAACACACCGACATTCTTTTATTGCTTCTTTACTTCGAATCCCACACGCTATCGTATGTGTAAACAAGATGGACTTAGTAGATTACAGTGAAGACGTTTACAACAAAATTGTTGCAGACTTTAAAGCTTTTGCGACAAAATTAGATATTAGTGACATCCAATTTATTCCAATTTCAGCCCTTGCAGGAGATAACGTAGTCAACAAATCTGATAATATGGATTGGTACAGAGGAAGTACCATGATGTACCATCTAGAAACAGTTCATATTTCTAGTGATTACAATCATGTTGATTGTCGTTTTCCTATTCAATCGGTTATTCGGCCACATACTTTACATAACCAAGATTTTAGAGGGTTTGCTGGGCGCATTGATGGGGGGGTTTTTAAACCTGGTGATAAAATAAAAACCCTACCATCAGGATTTGTCTCTACTATTAAAACGATTGAATTGAATGGGGAGCAAATTGCAGAAGCCTTTGCGCCTATGTCAGTAACGATGACTCTAGAAGATGAAATTGATACCAGTCGAGGGGATATGTTTGTTCGTGAAAATAACGTCCCTCAGATAGGCCAAGATATAGAAGTTTTGGTTACTTGGATGAGTAATATGCCTTTACAAGCAAGAACAAAGATAGTTGTAAAGCATACCACCAATGAAAGTATTGGTGTAGTGAAAGAATTAAAATACAAGATAGATATTAATACTCTGCACCGTATTGAAAACATAGATAAAATAGAGATGAACGATATTGGCCGTATTTCAATACGTACTTCAAAACCTTTGTTTTACGACATCTACAAAAAAAATCGTCAAACAGGTAGTCTGATCATTATTGATGAACAAACAAATGAAACTATTGGTGCAGGTATGATTATTTAATTATGAAACAGTTATTAAATACATCCATTACTGCCGCTTTAGAAGCGGGTAAGAGCATCTTAGAGATCTATCATTCTGGAGAGTTTGATGTTGAAATTAAAGGAGATAACTCTCCTTTGACAAAAGCAGACACTACTTCTCACAATGTGATAATGTCTTTTTTAACAAAGACCAATATTCCTGTGCTTTCCGAGGAGGGTAAAGAAATCGCTTATCAAGAGCGTAAACACTGGAAACAACTTTGGATAGTAGATCCTATAGACGGCACCAAAGAATTTATAAAGCGTAATGGAGAGTTTACTGTAAACATCGCATTAATTGAAAATCAAAAAACTCAAATTGGTGTCATTTTTGTGCCAGTATCGGGTGAGTTGTATTTTTCTACTAAAGAAATGGGTGCTTTTAAGGTATCTGTAGATCTTGAAAATTATGATCTTGAAAATTTAATTTCAAATGCTAATAAATTGCCATTAAAACGAGATGATAAAACCTTTACAATTGTTGCGAGTAGATCTCACATGTCTTTAGAAACAGAAAGTTATGTGCAAGAAATGAGAAATATTCATGGGGAAGTTCTTTTAATTTCAAAAGGGAGTTCATTAAAACTTTGTATGGTAGCAGAGGGTACTGCTGATTGTTACCCGCGTTTTGCTCCCACGATGGAATGGGATACAGCAGCCGGACAAGCAATTTGTGAACATGCTGGTTTACAGGTAGTTGATTGGGTTTCTAAAGAGAAAATGCTATATAATCGTAAGGAATTATTAAATAATTGGTTTTTGGTTAAGTAATAATAAGTTAAATATTAAAAAATAAAATATGTTAAAAAATAAGACATTATTAATAACTGGAGGAACAGGATCTTTAGGTTATGCCCTAACTACTCATATTGTAAACAAGTTCCCTGAAATAAAAAAGATTATAATTTACTCAAGAGATGAACAGAAACAATTCCAAATGGCTCAAGTATTTACCAAAGATAGATACCCCCAAATCAGATTTTTAATAGGTGATGTAAGAGATTTGCCTAGATTAAATAGAGCTATGCAGGGGGTTGACTACGTCATCCATGCTGCAGCAATGAAACATGTTCATCTTGCAGAATACAACCCCAATGAATGCATAAAAACTAATGTTGTGGGTGCTCAAAATGTTATTAGTGCATCAATTGACAATGGAGTTCAAGGAGTTGTTGCTTTATCTACTGATAAAGCTTGTGCACCAATAAATTTGTATGGTGCAACAAAATTAGTTTCTGATAAATTATTCATAGCGGCTAACAATACAACCGGTAATAATCCAATAAAATTTTCAGTAGTTAGATACGGTAATGTCATGGGGTCTAATGGATCAGTTATACCATTTTTTCAAAAGAGAAAAGAAACAGGTATTATACCAATAACAGATCCGAATATGACAAGATTTAATATTTCTCTACAGGGCGGAGTAGATATGGTAATGCATGCTTTAGAATTCGCATGGGGGGGTGAAATTTTTATCCCTAAAATACCAAGTTATAAGATATTAGATATTGCTGAAGCAATAGCACCAAACTGTAAAAAAGAAATAGTAGGCATTAGGCCAGGAGAAAAAATACATGAAGAAATGATTACTTCATCAGATTCTTTTTACACATATGACTTGGGTACTTATTTTACCATACTACCAAGTGTTCCTCGATTTAATCTTAAAGATTTTATAACTCACTTTAAAGCCAAAAAAGTTGATCAAGGGTTTAATTATAATTCAGGTGATAATCAGGAGTGGGAAACAGTCGATTCCCTAATAGATAAAATCAAGCTTTTAACCTATAAATAAAATTGAATTTGAAATCTAAAATTCCGTACGGCAGACAAAATATAGATCAAAATGATATCGATGCAGTTATTTCAGCGCTTCAATCTGATTACCTTACGCAAGGTCCAAAAGTTAAAGAGTTTGAATTAAAGTTTTCTGAATATGTAGGAGCAAAGTATGCCGTAGCTGTTAACAATGCGACCTCAGGATTACACCTCTCAGTATTAGCTTTAAATTTAGCCAAGGGAGATAGAGTTATTACAACCCCTATTACTTTTGCTGCTTCAGCAAACTGTGTCCGTTACGCAGGTGGTGAAGCTTGGTTCGCCGACATTGATCCAAATACGTATTTATTGGATATTAATTCTGTTAAAGAATTAATTGAATCTAAACCAAAAGGATTTTTTAAAGGAATTATTCCTGTTGATTTTGCAGGACTTCCAGTTAATATGGAGGAGTTCAGAGTTTTGGCAGAAGCGAATGATCTTTGGATAATTGAAGATGCATGTCATGCACCAGGTGGCTATTTTGTGGATAGTAAATCCGAGAAAAACTTTTGTGGAAATGGGAACTATGCGGATATTGGAGTTTTTTCTTTTCACCCTGTAAAACATATTGCTTGTGGGGAGGGAGGAATGCTTACAACCAATTCCAAAGAACTGTACGAAAAGTTGATGTTACTAAGAACTCATGGAATTACCAAAGAGAACATGGAAGAAAATCATGGAGGTTGGTATTATGAAATGATTGAGCTTGGTTTTAATTATAGATTAACAGATTTCCAATCTGCATTAGGAATTACTCAATTAGCAAAAAATAAAAAAGGAGTTGAGCGAAGAAATGAAATTTCCTCAGCTTATAAAAAAGCATTTGAAGGTAAGATTAAATTTCAGGAATTGCCTTCTGAGATGTATAACGCACATCATTTGTTTATTATTGAAGTTGAAAATAGAAAAGAATTGTATGAATTTCTTCATTCTAAAGGTATATTGGTACAAATCCATTATGTACCAGTTCATACCTTGCCTTATTATAAAAATATAGGGTATGCAAATGCTGGTCTTGTTCATGCTGAAAAATATTATTCTAGGTGCATCAGTTTGCCAATGTATCCAACTCTTTCAAATAAAGAACAAGATTTTGTAATTGAACAAATAAATCAATTTGTTAATGGGTAATATTTGTATCATACCAGCCAGAGGAGGAAGTAAAAGAATTCCTAGAAAAAATATTAAGGAGTTTCTTGGTAAACCAATTGTTGCTTATTCAATTAAAGCGGCAATTGAATCTAAATTATTTGATGAAGTTATGGTTTCAACTGATGATTTAGAGATTGCTAACATAGCAGAAAAATATGGGGCTAAAGTCCCTTTTATGAGATCTGAGAAGAACTCAGATGATTTTGCAACTACGTATGACGTTATTGAGGAAGTAATTCAAAATTATAAAACTCATGGAAAAGAGTTTGATAACCTTTGTTGTCTTTATTCTTGTGCGCCTTTTATTACTTCTAAGCTTTTATTAAAAGCTTATTATCAATTGATTGAAAAAAATTTTGATAGTGTATTCCCAATTATAGCTTATAGTTTTCCAATTCAAAGAGCCCTAAAAAAAAATCAAGGAAAAATAGTGATGATACAGCAAGATAATCTAAACGTTCGTTCTCAAGATTTAGATGATTCATTTCACGATGCAGGGCAGTTTTATTTTTGTAATACAATACAATTACTAGTTAATAAAAAAGTATTAACATATAATACTGGAGGTTTAGAAATCTCAGAATTAGAAGCCCAAGACATTGATACCGAAACAGATTGGAAATTAGCTGAATTAAAATACTCATTAAGAAATGAGCTTTAAAAGCAAAACATATAAGAATTTATCTCAACAAATTTTCAAAAAAGAAGAGTACAAGATCATTCCAATAAGACACCAAGACCGCTTTGATATCATGCAATGGAGGAATGAGCAAATGTATCATTTAAGACAAACTGAAATTTTAACTGAAGATACTCAAGAGAATTATTTTAATAATACAATAGCGAGGCTATTTGAAGTACAAGAACCTAATCAAATTCTTTTCTCGTATTTAAAAAACGATATTTGTATAGGATATGGAGGATTAGTTCATATTGATTGGGAAATCAAAAAAGCTGAAGTTTCCTTTATTATGAATACTAAGTTGGAGAAAGATTTTTTTGAACTTCATTGGACAATGTTTTTAAGGTTATTAAAAAAAGTTGCTTTTGATGAATTGCAATTCAATTCTCTTTTTACATACGCTTATAATTTCCGTCCTCACCTTTATCCAGTTTTAGAGAGAAATATTTTTGAGTTTAAATCAAAAAAAAAGAATGAAATTGATGTGGATGGAAAAATGATAGATGTACTAATTCATGAATGTAAAAACCCGTATAATTATTTAAAAATTAGAGAAATAACTAAAGAAGATATTAAGCTGGTTTACGATTGGGCAAATGATTTAGAGGTCAGGAATCAATCCTTTAATTCGGCTTCAATTAATTTTAAGGAACATGAAAGTTGGTTTAAAAAAAAAATAACAAACCCTAATTCACTATTATTAATAAATGAATACGATGAAAATAAATTAGGCTTAGTTAGATTTGAAATAGAAAATAATAAGTGCACAGTTGGGGTTTTATTAGATAAAAATTTTAGAGGTAAAGGCTTATCATCTTTTATGTTAATTAAAAGTAGTAATTACTTTTTTAATAGATTTAAACTCCCAATTTATGCCAATATAAAAGAATCAAATATAGCATCTATTAGATCTTTCGAAAAAGCTGGGTACAGTTTTTTTAATGAAATAAAGGTAAATGGATTTAATACTTTAGTTTATAAATTAGAAAAAATATGAATATAAATAAATGTTTTATTATTGCTGAGTTGTCTGCTAATCATGGCGGTAAACTTAATCTTGCATTGGAAACAATTAGAGCAGCTAAAAGATCGGGTGCAGATGCCATTAAAATTCAGACTTATACAGCAGATACAATAACTTTAAATTCAAATAAAGATTGGTTTAAAATAAACCAAGGAACACATTGGGACGGACAATACCTTTATGATTTATATAAAGAAGCATCTTTACCTTGGGAATGGCACTCTAAAATTTTTGAAGTTGCAAAACAGGAGGGTTTAGTATGTTTTTCTTCACCTTTTGATAATAGTGCTGTCGATTTATTAGAAGAGTTAAACACGCCTATTTATAAAATTGCTTCTTTCGAAATTACAGATATACCACTTATAGAGTACGCTGCTAGTAAAGGTAAACCAATGATTTTGTCTACAGGAATTGCAGAAATTGCAGATATTGAATTAGCAATTGAAACTTGTCGAAAAGTAGGAAATGATGATATTACTGTTCTAAAATGTACTTCTGCTTACCCTGCAGACCCAAAAGATGCAAATTTATTAACTATTCCTGATATCAAAGAAAGATTTGGTGTAAAGGCTGGTCTATCTGATCACACAATGGGTATTGAAGGGCCTGTTGTAGCAACAGCTCTTGGAGCAACTGTAATAGAGAAACATTTTATTTTAGATAAATCAATAGGTGGTCCAGATGCTCATTTTTCTTTAGATGAAAATGAGTTTACTCATATGGTAAAAGCCGTTAGGATTGCAGAAAGTATGCTAGGGAAAGTGGATTATGAAATGACAGAAAAAAAGAAAAAAAGCAAACAGTTCTCTCGATCTTTATTCATTGTATCAGATGTTAAAAAAGGAGATATTATCACAAAAGAAAACATTAGATCCATAAGACCTGGATTTGGATTGCATCCTAAATATTGGAACGAAATTTTAGGAAAACCCTTTAAATCCGACTTTGAACGGGGTACTCCATTATCATTTAATCATATTAAGTTATGAAATATTGTAAAAAATGTCTTTCTACAAACTTAAGGCCTGGAGGGAAATTTATTGATGGGCTTTGTTCACCATGCCATTTTACAGAAAACGAACCAAACGTAAATTATCATGTTAAATTAAAACTCTTAAAGGAATTATATAGAGATAGTCGAAAAGGACAAAAAAATAAAGGAGCTTATGACTGCATAGTAGGAGTGAGTGGAGGCAAAGATAGTACACGACAAGCACAATGGGTTAGAGATCGGCTTGGTCTAAGACCTCTATTAATTTGTGTAGCTTATCCTCCAAAGCAAATGACTGAAATTGGTGCAAAGAATCTTTCAAATATTATTGACTTAGGATTTGATTTGATTACTGTTACCCCCTCTCCTAAAACATCTGCACAACTATCTCTTGAAAGTTTTAGGAAATTTGGAAATGTGAGTAAGACTTCTGAAAAAGCACTTTTTTCTACAGTTCCAAGAATGGCAATTGATTTAGGTGTTAATACCATATTTTGGGGAGAGAATAGTGCAACTCAAGTTGGAGAAAAATCTATTCTAGGGAAAGATGAGTTTGACGCAAACAAGCTTAGGAGAATGAATACAATCCAAGCAGGTGGTGATAATTGGATTTATGAATTAGCTGGTAATTCTAAAGGAAATCATTATGTCTACCCTGATGAGATAGAATTTGAAAAAAAGAAGATTAACATATATTTTTTAGGCCCTGCATGGGATGATTGGTCAAACACTAATAATGCCGCTTATGCCGCTTTACATGGATTGACATTGAGACCTTCTGAAGAAGACAAGACAGGAGATATTTCAAATGCATCAATGTTAGATGAAGAATTTACAAATATTAATATGATGATAAAGTATTATAAATTTGGTTTTGGAAGGGCTTCTGACATAGTTAATGAATCTATTCGTCTTGGAGAAATGTCTAGAAATGATGGTATTAAAATTGTGAAAAAATATGATGGAGTTTGTGATGATTCAATCATATCAAGTTATTGTAGTTATGTTGGTATAGAAATAACCGAATTTTGGGAAATTGTTTACTCATATACAAATAAGAAATTATTTAAAATTAACGAGGATATACTTCGTCCAATTAGGAAATTTAAAATAGGATAATGGTAGGAATTATTGATGTAGGTGTAGGAAATATACAGTCTATTAAAAATTGGCTAGATAGATGCATTGTTAACTGGGAAATAATTGATAATTCTAAAAGTTTAGAAAATTATTCATTACTAATTTTACCTGGAGTTGGTTCGGCTAAATTATTTGTTGAAAGATTGCACACTAGTGGTTTTTTTTTGAAACTGATTAAAGCTCATTCTAGTGGTCAAAGAATTTTAGGGATATGTTTGGGAGCTCAAGTATTTATGGATCATTTAGAAGAAGGTGGAGGAGTTGACGGATTTGGTTTTATTAAAGGTACAGTAACAAAGTTACCCTTAAAAGATAGTAATACTGGATGGTTACCTTTTTCGTTTGACCGAAGAATTCTTTCATATAATTGGTACAACAATAGCAAATCTTCTTCCCGTAAAATTAAATTATCTGGAAGAGTGTTTTATAATCACAATTATGGACTATTATTATCCGATAGTAGTGCATTCAATCAAGATATTGATTCTGCTACCCTTTCAACATTTTCATCTATTATTCATAAAGAAAATGTGTTTGGTTTTCAATTTCATCCGGAAAAAAGTCAAGAATTAGGTGAAACATTATTAAAAATGTTATTGTAATGAGGTTAGGAAGTGTCATTTTATTTAAAAACGGGTATTGTTATCAATCATATGGTTGGAATTTATTTCGACCTCTAGGAAATCTTCAAAATATTATTAATCATCTAGATAAATATCTAATTGACGATATAACAATTATAAGACCTGTAAGAGAAGACGACAGTAAAACTTGTTTTCTAAGAGATATTAAAGAATTAAGACAAGTAAAAAGTTCGACACCAATTTCTTTTGGAGGGGGTATAAGGAATGTTAATCAACTTAATTTGTTAACTGATTTGCCATTTGAAAGATTTGTATTCTCAAGTATTCTTTTTAATAATAATAATGAACTTATCGATTCTGCTTCTAAGCTATTTGGAAAGCAAGCGATAGTTGGTTTGATTCCTTTTAAAATAAGTCCAGATCTAAGTGTATTTAACTCTCAAATAAATAAATTTGTTTCTATTGATCAATTAAAAAATCTTGAATTTTGTGATGAAATAATTCTCTATGATTGTAAACACGAAGGATTTCATTCGGGTTTTTCAAAAGATATAGTCGAAAGAATGAATTTAGATCCACAAAATTGTATTTTTTCAGGAGGTGTTGTTAATTTAGTTAATTCTATTAAAAAATCTTCAGTATTACCAAAAGCATTATGTATTGAAAACGCTGTATTACACAGAGAATTTTCTAAATCGAATTATTATGAAAAGTTGTAAGTATTGTTTATATAATTCCAAGCATCCTTTTGGAATGAGTTTTAATGAAGAATTATGCCTAGGTTGTATAACACATAAAGAAAAATATAATTTAGATTGGTCTGAGAGATATAGTCTTCTAGAGTCTGAGGTTAAAAGAGTTAAAAAAATTAGTAAAAGTTATGATTGTATTGTTCCTGTTGTCGGTGATGCCGAAGATTATTTTGTAGTACAAGAAGTATTAAAACTTGGGTTAAACCCATTAATTGTATCAGTAAATTCTTATTTCTATAATGATATTGGATGGACGAATCTACATAACTTAATCACACATTTTGACTTAGATAGTTGGGTGTATAATCCAGAAATGCATACGTATAAAGAACTGATTAGAACAAGTTTGAGAAAATATAATCATATTTATTTGCCATGGCTTCAGCTTCATACTAGCTTTCCAGTTCATGTTGCAAAAGAGAAATCTATTCCCTTAATTATATGGGGAGGGAATCAATCTATTGAACAAGTAGGTAAATTTTCTCATAATGATTCTGTTGAAATGAGCTCTTGGTCCAGAGTTGAGCATGATTTGTTTGGAAAAGACATTGATAACTTAATTGGTAATGGAGCCCAAATTAATGAAAGAAAACTAAATTATTACAGTTATCCTAATAATTTAAAAAATTTAAGTAGTAAGGTTAAAGGGTTGTATTTAAGTAATTATTTACCTTGGGATCCTCTTAAACAAAACCAATCGATTACTATTAATCATGGTTTCAAAGCAGAAACTAATGCTTTTAGTTTTGATCCTTATGAAAGAGCAGGTTCCTCAGTTTATTATCAGATTCATGATTTGTTAAAGTTTGAAAGGTTAGGCTATAGGAAAATTACCGATCATTGCACTAGAGAAATTAGACATGGAAGACTTTCGAGAACAGAGGCATTTCAGCTTGAATTTTTTTTTAATAATAAAAAAGTAAATATAAAGCCATTTTTTAATTGGCTAAATGTATCTAAGACTGGAGTTGAATGGTTTGTAAAACACAAATTACTTAAATCAAATAATTTAATTTCCGACTCTCCAACTGAATATGAAAACATCTCTCTTCCTGAGAAGTTAAAATTAATGATGGTCAAATCTTCTGAGCCTTTAGAACAATATATAACCTACGGTAAAGGAATCAAAATTTAAAATTTATAAAAAATGAAATTAGATAAAATAACATTTAACTACCTCCAATCAATAAAAAATAAAAAAATTGTTTTGTTTGGGTCAGGAAATATTGCTGAAAAAACAATAAGAAAATGTAATGACTTAAAAATTGATTTTATAGTAGATAATTCAAAAAACCTTCAAAACTCTAAGTTTTTAAATTTTGATGTCTTAAGCCCTGATACTATTACAGATGAACATGTTGTTTTGATTTGTTCAACTGCAATTTCAGATATTTCAGATCAATTAAATAAAATTGGTTTAATTCCCAATAAAAATTATTTTATTTCACCAATTTTAAATGATCTTCTAGCAATTGAAGAGCTAGAGAAAATTAAAGGCACTTTTTATTTCACAAGTGGAACAGTTGCAAAAGAAGAGTTTGGAGGTGGATTATATAAAGTGGAAATCAATTCAGAAGATTATAAATTAACAAAGATATATAGCGGTCCTTGTTACGGATTAATTTTAAAAGGCAGTAATTTATATTTTATTGATACAGACAAAGGAATCCTAGAATGTAATGCAGATGATGAATCTGTGACATTTATTAAATCAACACCAGGTAAGTCTAGAGCGCACGGTATTTCTTTTAATGAAAGTAATAATAGGTTTTACCTTACTTGTAGTTATTTAGACGCAGTTATTGAATATGACCAATACTTTAATGAGTTAAGACAATTTAAATTATCCAATAAAATTGATTTTTCAGGCTCCCCAGCACACCATTGTAATGATAATTTTTCAACAGATAATAGTTTATTTGTTTCAATGTTTTCTTCCACTGGTAACTGGAAGAAAGATGTTTTTGATGGATGTATTGCGGAATTTAATATTGAAACAGGTGAGAGGTTAGAGGATATAACTAAAAATTTATATATGCCTCATAATGTTAAATTCTATGATGGTTCTATTCATGTTTTAGATTCATTACCAGGTCATTTAAGGACTAATAATTTTTCTATAATAGGAACTTTTCCGGCATTTACGAGAGGGCTTGACTACAAAAATGGATTATATTTTATTGGTCAAAGTAAAAACCGTAATTTTTCGAAAGTATTAGGACTGTCAAACAATATATCCATTGATTGTGGAATAATTATATTCAATCCAACACAAAAAGTGTCAAGATTTATTCCAATTTCAATGAAAATTGGTGAAATTCACTCGATTATAGCTTTTCAATAAAAAATATATATTAAATATTTCATAATTTAATTTTGAAAAAACAGCAAACATTAAATGGAGTTATTAGATTAAACTCAATTGTTATTAAAGGGGTTTTTTTAATTTTTTCAAGTATATTCTTAGATGCTAATAGCTTTAAAATTTTAGGGCTAATAGTTGCTAACTCATCTTTTATAACGATTCTATTTGGGTTAGAGTTTTATAGGTTTTGTCAACGTGAATCAGGAGCAAATTTAAATAATAGAAGTAATATTTACGCAAATCAACTGTTAACATATTTTAGTTCATATTTAATTTTTGCATTACCAATATTTTTATTTGGAACTTATTTTTTTACTCCTCAAATAAGTTTATTATTTTTATTTATATGTATTTCAGATCATTTGTCACAAGAGTTTTATCGCGTGTTAATTTTTGAAGAGTTACAACTTAGGGGCTCCTTAATATTATTCTTAAGAAGTTCAGCTTGGAGTTTAGTAGTGTTGTTTCTCTATTTATTAAAATTCTCGATAAGCTTAGAATTAATATTAGTATTGTGGCTTTCTTTTTCAATAATGTCTATTGTTATTGGCTTCTTTATTTTAAATAAACAATTAATTTTCACTAGTATTAAATATAGTTTTAAATGGATATTAAGAGGTTTGAAACTGAATATTATTATTTTAATAAGTGCGTTATCATTTAGATCATTACTAACATTTGATAGAAATGCATTAGAAATTTTTTATCCTTCAAACTTAGCTGAGTATATTTTTATAGGATCCTTTATTGGTATTTTTCTAGTTATAGCTGATAGTGTTATTTTTTCATTCTATTTTCCTAGAATTCTTAAATCAGATGATTTTAAAGAACAAAAAAAACTAATTTCAAGCTCTATGGTTCAAATAGTTATTTTAGGTTTGACATACTTTTTTGTAATCAATGTGTTATATTTTGGAATTAAAGAAACTAATTTCAAACCCGAATTCTTTCAGAATTATGGCTTTCTTTTCTATGGAAGTTGTTCTATGCTAATATTAAGTTTCTCAATTGTTCCAAATTATTTGCTATATGCCAAAAAAAAAGATTTTTTAATTGCGAAAATTAATATTCTGATAATACTAGCTAGTTTATTTCTTTTATATTTTATCAAGGATATTAGCGTTTATTCTATTAACATAGCATTAATTTTTGCTTCTGTTTTATTATTTATTACTAAAATGTACTATGCCAAAAAAATATCCAGTTGAAAAATCAATTAAAACATATTGAAACATTTCATTTATTCAAATTTTTGTTAAAAAATTCTTTTTTATTAAAAGAAAAGGTTTTTTTTGATTTTTATTCTAGACAAGAATATAAAGAAGTTTCTTTGAAAATTTGTTCAAAAAATAAACTTATTGATGGACTTGGAGTATTTAGTTTTAAACAATTAGTTTTGTTTATACATGGTTTGATAATAAGTTTGTTTAGAGGAAAGCCAATATTAACTTCGTTAGTTTTTTTTCTTAAACTATTTGAAAACACAATTACTCAGGAGATTCATAGTTTAGCATTCAACAAGTTTCCATCAATACTAATAGCTGCTAAACTTGCAAATAAAAACATAATTACATTTGAGTATCAGCATGGTATAAGCAATAGGTATAGTTATGAATCAAATCTTTTAAATAAAGTGCTGCCAAAAATCAGGTTGGTTCCTTTACAATCTGATCAATTTTTTTTAAAAAATTTATATTTCACTTATAATAGAAAATGTGTTGTTGAAATTGAGAGTCTATTTCATCAATTTATATATTCAACATTGTCAAACAATAATAGAAAATTAAACATTAATTCTAAGTTAATTGTTTATGCCCATAGTCCCACTGGAGTGAGTGACTTAGATAGTTACATAGAAAATCACATTCTTAATTCAGGAAAAGTAAATTATATAAAACCTCATTTTAATTCAAAATTAAAAAAGTTAGAGAGTAAATTTGTTGACGATAACTGGATTTATTTAAATAAAGAAAAAATTATAATCATAAGTAATTTCTCCACTTATCTGTTAAAAGTTAAGTTGTTAGGGTTATGTTGTGCGCAAATAAAACTTAAAGATTTTCCTCATCAGTCTATTGATTATATTGATCAAATAGATGAAACTGAATTGTTATAACTTATATTGTTGCAACCTCAAATAAAATCAAGTATTTTTTATTAAAAAAAAACAGCAAGCATTAACAATCAGACTCATGAAATTGAAGAAATCATATAGTTTTCGATTTTATAAATAGTATTATCCTTAATCATGAGATATCAGAGGAAGATGATTTTTTCAAAGAGTTCGTAAATTATTAAAAGTAAAAATTAATAAAAAGTGAAGTTTAGTGTAATTTTAGCATTATATGGCAATTCGACATTCGCCATAGAACAATTAAATTCAATTTTAAAACAATCTCATCCTGTAGATGAAATAGTTGTTTTAGTAGATAGAGGACCTAAGATTAATGAAGGAGTATTAGATCTATTAAAATCTGTAAAAAATCTTAAGTTTCTATATAATATTAATAATTTAGGTCCAGCAGTAACTTTTGAATTAGCGGCAACATTTACAACTGGAAACTATGTTTTTTTTTGTGATCAAGATGATATTTGGTTTGAGCATAAAGTAAAGTTCATGAAAGATTATATAGAGTATAATAAAGCCGACATAATTATACATAATGCTTTAGTATTGGGGAGTGATGGTATGTTTAAGCATAATAGCTTGGTTTACAATTCACCTCCTAAATTACTTTCTAGCTTAATTAAAAATAAAGTAGTAGGTGCTACAATGTTGGTTAAACAATCGGTTTTAAAATATGTAATTAGTAATTCTGGTTTTTATCCTATGCATGATATCGTTCTAATAATTGCAGCTGTTAAGAAAAAATATAAAGTAGAATTTATTAATGAGCCTTTAATGAGTTATAGGCGTCATGCGGAGACTTTCACAGGAAGAAAAAGAAATTTAATATCAAAAGCAACAACCTTTATTAAATTTAGGTTAGATTATTATAAAGTATGGAGAAAATTATAGTTTTTTGTCAAACGTTTTTTTGGTTTACTCTTAGTAAAATCTTGTATCAATTCCGGTTCAAAAATTTAGGATGGAGTTCTTATTTTTATGGTTTACCTATCAGAATTATGGGGGTAAATAAATTAAGTATTGAAAAAGGTACTATTATTTTGGCTGGTGCAAGAATAGAAATTCATAATAAGTTAAATAAAAGACCTAAAGTTAGAATTGGTGAGTCTTGTATGATTGGACATGGACTATTTATTTCCTGTTTAGAGAAAATTGAAATTGAAGATGGTTGTCTTTTTTCAGATAATGTTGCAATTATTGATAATTCCCATAATCATATACCTGGAGAATCAACCGTTACCTCAGGTTTGTCGAGCAAAGCAATTTTAATCAAAAAGAATTCAACGATATACAGGAACGTAACGATTTTAGAAGGTGTTACAATAGGTGAAGGATCTGTTATTGGTGCTAATTCCATAGTTAAAAATGATGTGAAGCCCTTTAGTGTTGTAGTTGGGTCACCTG
>Ga0307488_10001933_pt1 | contig 17502 bp, 20 predicted proteins | sample SB02metaG_FD_202248 | JGI IMG/M metagenome (GOLD analysis project Ga0307488, IMG submission 202248) | Sea-ice brine microbial communities from Beaufort Sea near Barrow, Alaska, United States - SB 0.2 | ecosystem: Environmental > Aquatic > Marine > Coastal | place: USA: Alaska | collected... | reverse complement strand
TCACGCATCCAAGATGTGGAATGGCGCGCCCTGACCATCGATCGCCGCCAGTGCAGCGGACGCCGCTGTCGCTTTGTTAACCAATGTGCCTTCTTCAATGCCCGCAATGAACTCGAAGAGAGCGAGTGCATAGTCGCCAACCATGATTTGGTGATGGCTGATCTGGCGCTGGGCGGTGGTGCAATTTTGCCGCCACCGGAAGACTGCATCTATATCTTCGACGAAGGCCACCGTATCGGCGACACCGCCATTCGTCACTTCGGTGCCGAGTGTCGGGTCAACAACAGCATTACCTGGCTCGAGCGCCTGCAGAAGCAGTGCAAAGGGCAGACACCTATATTTGAAAAAGATACCGCCCTGGCGGAACAGCTGCCGCGCATTGAGCGGGAAGCGACAAAAATTATTGAACTGCTTAATTTCGCCTATCCAATACTTCAACAAGCATTGGAGTCCGCCGAATCTCCCGAAGATGGGCGCTACAGATACGCCAATGGCGATATAGGCGAAGGACTGCGTGATATAGCCTCACAGCTGGCCAAAACGACCAGCGCCTGGCTCGGGCGACTAGAGGTCTTAGTGGACACTCTAAGCGATGCTCTGGGGGACAAGAATTACCCCATTCCTGCTCCTGACGTAGAACTGTTTTATCAGCAGGCCGGTAGCTGGCAATCGCGCGCAGAACAGCTCTTAGCCCTGTGGGACAGACTCCAGCGGGAAATCAAAACTGGCGATATGCCACTGGCCTGTTGGCTGCGCCTCGACGACAGCGGCGGCAATATTGATATCTCGGTTAACGCCAGCCCAATTCAGGCGGCGGAACTACTGCGCGATGTATTGTGGGGCAGCTGCTATGCCTCAGTGGTTACCTCGGCAACTCTGCGCGCACTGGGATCATTTCAAACCTTGCAGCGTGAAACCGGAATTCCTGACTTCGCCCACTTTATGACCGTTGCCGGCGCCTTTGATTATCAGCAGGCCGCCGTGATTCGTGTGCCGGCAGATGCCGTTGAAGGCAACCAGGCAGATGCTCACACCAGCTATATTACTGATCACTTCGATGAGTACGAAGTGCCTAAGTGCGGCACTTTGATACTGTTCTCGTCCCGCAGGCAGATGGAGCAGGTCTATGATGACCTCTCCAAAGATCAGCAGAAAAATATTTTGATTCAGGGTAAATTATCCAATCGCGAAATGGTGCGCCTGCACAAAGAGCGCATAGATCAAGGCCGCACCAGTGTTTTGATGGGGCTGGCCAGCTTTGCCGAAGGTGTGGATTTACCAGGGGATTACTGCCGTCATGTGGTGATTGCCAAACTGCCTTTCGCCGTGCCGGATGACCCACTCCATGAAGCCCTGTCAGAATGGATTGAAGCCCGAGGCGGCAACTCGTTTTTTGATATTGCCCTGCCCATAGCCTCCCTGAGGTTGGTTCAGGCCTGTGGTCGACTGCTGCGCACCGAAAAAGATACGGGCACAGTCACCATTCTGGATAAGCGCTTAATCACCAAGCGCTACGGCACCCAGCTGTTAAATGGCCTGCCGCCTTTTCGGCGTGAGATCGGTTAGCTAGCGGTAGTGGAGAGTCTATGAGCGAACGTCACAGCCGATTAGCTAATCTGCTCTTTGACCTGGAAAAAGAACTCCGGGAATCTCAGCTATGGGCGGAACAGAGTCCCGCGCCTGAGGCACTGCTCAGCACCGAACCTTTTTCAATTGATCTGCTGACCTTCACCGAATGGCTGCAGTTTATTTTCCTGCCTAAAATGTACGCCACCATCGAGGCGTCAGAAGACCTACCGCAGAGTTGCAGCATTGCGCCCATGGCGGAACAGTTTTTTAGTGCTGAGCAAGTGTCGGGAAAAACATCTAACGCGGGTTCTGGCGAGGGTTTTAATGCTGTCTCTAAAGAAACCGCCGGAAAAATTGATCGAGGACCAATTATCCGGCGTCTTGCAGATATAGATTACTTTATTTGCGATCAGTAGTCGGGCGCTTGCTTGGCTTGCGCGGCGCTGAATCAGAACCACGGTGGGCTTTTGGCTTGCCCTTAAACGCAGGCTTTTCTTTGCTGAAGCTAGGCTTATCACGCTTGCCGCCGCCGTAAGCAGGTTTGGCATCACGCTGTTCGCCAGCAGTGCCATTATCAACACTGATCTTTAAAGGCTTCTGACAAACACGAACCTTGTACAGGTGATCAAACAACTCTTTAGGCATACCTTCTGGCAGGTCCACAGTGCTGTATTCATCGTGCAATTTGATGTGACCAATAAACTGCGCATCGATCTCCGCTTCATTGGCAATCGCGCCAACAATGTTCTTTGGAGACACATCATCGTTGCGGCCTACCTCAATGCGGTAGGTGATCATGGTAACTTCATTGCCTTCCTCATCTGTGGTCGGGCCCTTGTCACGTGGTGGCTTAGGCGCGCGATCAGGACGCTGACTTCTGTCACTGCGATCAGGCCTTTCACTTCTCTCGTTACGATCGGGTCTCTCATTGCGGTCGTTACGCTCGCGTGGCTTGCGCTCATTGCGGTCACTAGCTGAAGCTCGTGGAGTGTCTATAGCAACCATCTTCGGGAACAGCGGGCGTTCTTTCTGGGCTTCAAAGGCCAGAGCTGCAGCCAACAGAACCATGTCGATTTCATTCTCAGCGGCAACTTCTTTTACCAGAGAGTGAAACTTATCCAGCTTGGTCGACTTACACATGCCAACCAACTGCTCTTTAAACAGAGCAATGCGCTGGCCACTGACTTCTTCGTTGCTCGGCAGATTAAACGAGCTAATCGGCTGACGCGTCGACTTCTCAATCGAACGCAACATGCGAATTTCTTTCTGCGTCACAAACATGATCGCCTTACCGTCACGACCTGCACGGCCAGTTCGACCAATACGGTGAACATAAGACTCATTGTCGTAGGGAACGTCATAGTTGATTACATGACTGATACGCTCAACGTCCAAACCGCGAGCGGCGACGTCGGTGGCCACAACTATATCCAGCTGGCCCTTCTTCAAGCGGTTGATCGTGCGCTCACGCAATGTCTGAGTCAGGTCACCGTTAAGTGCCGCTGAGGAGAATCCACGAGCTTCAAGCTTCTCGGCAATTTCCAATGTCGACGACTTGGTACGCACAAAAATGATCATGCCATCAAACTGCTCAACATCAAGGATGCGAGTCAGGGCATCCATCTTCTGGTGGCCTTTAACCATCAGGTGAGACTGAGCAATACGCTCAACAGTCTTAGTCTTGTTTTGAATGCTGACCACTTCTGCATCACCAAGATACTTATCGGCAACACGTTTGATCGCTGGCGGCATAGTTGCAGAGAACAGTGCGCGCTGACAATCCGGTGGGGTTTTAGCCAGGATAGTCTCAACATCATCGATAAAGCCCATGCGCAACATCTCATCGGCTTCATCCAAAATCAGCCCTTTGATGTGGCTGAGGTCCAGACTGCGACGACGCAAATGGTCGAGCATACGACCAGGCGTGCCTACAACAACCTGAGCACCCCGCTTCAAACCGCGTAGCTGGCCACCAATATCTGCACCACCGTAGATCGGCAGAACATGGAAACCTTTGATATGTTTGGCATAGCTTTGGAACGCCTCAGCCACCTGAATTGCCAACTCACGAGTAGGAGTCAGAACCAGAATTTGAGGTGATTTTTGTTTCTCATCCAGCATACTCAGGAAAGGCAGCGCAAAAGCTGCAGTCTTGCCAGTACCCGTCTGTGCTGTACCCAGAAGGTTTTTACCTTCTAGAAGAATCGGTATGCTTGCCTCTTGAACGGGAGAGGGTTGCTCGTAACCGAGTTGCTGTACGGCTTTGAGGACGGGGGCAGAAATACCCAGTGATGCGAAGTCAACTGACGACATTGATTTACCTGTGCTTGGGGAGTTTTGGGCCCCGGATTAAGAGGCGGCGAAGTATACGCCTAAGTGACTCTTTTTTATAGTTTTTTCGGGTTTGTTTTTGTAGCTATACGATGGCTTCAATCGCAGGCTGGCATTGAGTAAAAAGTCCGTTTTCACCTGCAGTGGATTGCTAGGATAGATACTGAAAATGCAGGGAAGCAACTTGTGAAAAAATTCAGTTTTGTAAACAAGCAATCGCTTAAGGAATTTAAAGCACTGCCGCGTAAAATTCAGCAGCGTTTTGCTGCGGATTTGAATGAAATATGCAAGGGCAAGGAGCCTTATTCTCCATTCAAACATATCGCCAGCAGTGTCGGCATTGGTGCTATTGAATTGATTGAAAATGGCCGCCCAGCCTACCGAACCATCTATGTTGCCAAGTTTAAGCAGACCGTCTTTGTGCTTCACTCGTTTACTAAAACCACCAATGGGATGGACCGCAAGGCTATGGCGACAGCAAAACAGCGCTACAAGCTAATGGCAGCTGAGCTAAAAAATTGACATATCAGTACTTGTATATTTTTGAAAAGAGAATAATATATCAGCTCTGATATATGAGGTGAGCCTATGACTTTGATCCAATACGACAATATTTTCGACGCCATTACTGATAATCCGGAAGAAGCTAGTGAACTTCAAACACGGGCGGATCTAATGAGCGTGATACGAGATATAGTCCAAGAGAACAACTGGAAGCAGGCTGAAGCCGCTGAGAAAATGGGCCTCACTCAGCCGAGGGTGAGCAATTTACTTAACGGGAAGATTGATAAATTCTCAATCGACCTATTGATGACCTGCCTGTTCCGTCTTGGCTATCGTTTCAAACCCGTCTACAAAGATAAGCGGCTAACCATCGATGTGCGAGCGGCCTAAAAGACCCCGGCATCAAAGAACAACCTCAATCACCACCTCAGTCTTCACCGAATTGGCAATAAAGCACTGATCATGTGATTGATGATGCAGCTTTTCTAGCTTCTCCAATGTCGGTTGTGTATCGCCACCAAAAGTCACCTGCGGGCGAAGAGTGACTTTGGTTATTGAGATATTACCATCGCCATCTTTCTCCATAATGCCTAACGGACTATCAATATATTCATCAATCACAAAGCCTCGCTTCCCTGCGATAGCCAGAAAAAACAGCATATGACAGCTGGATAGCGAGGCAATAAACGCCTCTTCAGGGTCTACATTGGCTTCAACGGAATAGGGTGGCGGCACAATTGATGGTGCAGAAGAGGCGGCAACAACCGCGCCGCCATCAAATTCCCAGCTGTGGCCGCGGCTGTATTTATTATCGGTGAAGGCTTCTTCGGGGTGGCGTTTCCAGGCTATTTTGGCCGTGTATTCAGACATTTCCTTACCTCACTTCACTTTATTTTGGGCTCGTTAGTGGCTCTAACCGCATCGGCAAGACCTGTTGATCCAGTGTCCTGCAAATGGCTAATCACATTCTCCCTATCTTGCTCAGATCGATTTTGACTCAGCTTATACTTGCACTGAATATCTGTAATCTCGATCTCAAAGCCGACAATATGCTTGAGCATTCCCGCGTTATAGTCGGGCTCCCAATAGGTCTCAAAAGCTTCTTCATACTTGTTGCTCAGGCGGTCGACAATGGTTTTAACCGCAGCAAGCTCGGGCAAGATTTTACAGATCCCGTAGACATGTACAGCCTGATAATTCCACGTGGGAACCCCGGGGTTTAAGTACCAAGACGGAGAGATATAACCATGAGGACCTTCCAGAGTGACCATGACTTCTTGCCCATCGATATCTCTGCTCTGAGGGTTTTGCCTCGCGAAATGGCCAAAGAGCTTTTGCTTGTCATCACTTACTAAAAAGGGAATATGGGTTGAGAATAATCTTCCCTGCAGGGTTGAAATGATCTGTCCAAATGCATTGTGTTCAATAAAAGAGAAAATTTCTTCACGATCAGTGATGTGGAAATGTCTAGGTATATACATGGAAAGCGGGTCTCTGTGAGGTTATCCAAATCTTACTATCAAAGTAGCACAGGAATACCTACCTGTGACCTTGCATTCAATCGGGCTCTATTATCAGAATAAATGCTGGCCATCCGCAGGGAGAGGTATAAAAACCAAGTCAATTGGGTTTAAATAACAGCATTAAAAATTAACACTCGTAATGTTAATACATTCAAATAATAGGATTACCCCATGTCTGAGCTCTACCTAGTCCGCCACGCCCAAGCCTCCTTTGGCGCCGCCAACTACGATCAACTCTCAGATCTAGGTCACCAGCAATCCCGCTGGTTAGGTGAGCACCTCGGCAAGCGCGGGGCCAGCTTTGACACCTTAGTAGTCGGCGATATGGTCCGTCACCATGAAACCATGGATGGCATCTGCGCTGGCATGGAGATGGATGGCAGCAACCGCATCGTCTTACCGGGACTGAATGAATATAACTTTGTCGATATGACTGAAGCCTATGGCAAAAGTCATGGTGATGACCCCCTCTACCAAATCATTGCCGCCAACCCAGACGACCGCAAGAACTACTACCGTCTGTTGCGCAAAGTGTTAACCGTCTGGACCAGAGGCGAGATCGAGAATGTGCCGGAGACCTGGGTCGACTTTAAGGCCCGTGTGCTCGATGCCCAGCAGCAGATCCAAGCCATGGCTGACGGTGGCAAGTCTATTCTTGCCATTGGTTCTGGTGGTTCGATTAGCACCTTTGTAGGAGGAGTGTTGGGAATTCCGGATGAGAATATTTTTGATCTAAATCTGCAGTATAAAAATACTGCGATTAGTCATTTCTTTTTTAATGCTAAGAAGATGAATCTGACTGGGTTTAATGGGATTCCGCATTTGGATACGAATGAGATGGAGCAGTATGTTACTTATGGGTGATGCACTGCTCTAGCGCCCTAATATCTTGCGAGACTAATGGCTAGTGCCAACTAACCCCGAGCAAACAAAGATAGCCGTTTTGTCGATGCAGGGCATGCTTCTAAAGCCTTTTCTGGACGAATAGGGCGTTCGGTTAGATTGCCATTACATTTTGGGCGTACCCAGTTTAATTCGTTCTCAGCGCAGGCTTTGCAAAATGTGCACTCAAATGTGCAAATCGTTGCGTCATGAGAATCGGGCGCAATATCTTTATCGCAGTATTCACAGCTTGGGTGTATTACTAACATTTTATTTTATACTCCATAGTTAATAAGACTCATAAGTTCATCCCCAATTTCTTGAATTACTGATCCATAAATGCCTTAACCAAATTTCTAGATATATTATCGCCCCATTCAGGTTCAGTTATCTTCTGACTATTTGGGTAAACATTTTCGGCTAGATCGGGATTTCCTAATTAAGCTAGAGTGCAAGCAACTGCGAATTGATAAGTTGGAAGTGGGCTGATCTCGTTGATTGATTTTCGTAAACTATAACAACTACCACTTTTTGATATTTTTTCCAAGATGCTTTCATGACCACTATTTATTAGTATTTGGCGAACTTCTTCATAGGATTTAGTTGGTATATTTTGATACAGAGACATCAGTGTTCCTCAGTTTATAAAGCTTCAGAGGGAAGGCTATGAAAATTCTAGACTCAGCTCTATATCCAAGCCTAAAAAATCCAAGCCACCAAAAGCCAAATAATCACAAAAAACAAAAAGAATCCGCCCAAAATAAATTGAATCTCACCGAGAATTCCATCCCCAGACGAGATGGCAAACACAATCATAATCACAATAGTGACAAAGAACGAAATCACCGCCGAATCCCTAAACCCCAGCCCCGGCGCGAAGTGCACACTGACCATCTCAGCCACAATCGGCGCCATCAGAAAAATAGCCAAGCCCAGCACCAAGACCAGGCTGACAATCGCTATGGCAATCTTGCGGGTTTCGTTTTTATCTTTTTCGTCTATTTCTCCAACCATCCCTATCACCCACCATTTTGGTTCGCTTTAATAAACTCACGGATTTTGTTCGGATCTGGCATTCCAGTGGCGATGATTTCTGGGGAGTCGCCTGCGGTGTAGATCTCAATGGTGCCGACACCAAAGATGCGGTTAAAAAATGACTGCTTAACTTTGGTGGTGCGCACACTGCTGATATTCACTTCTGAGCGCTCTTTGCTGAGCAGGCCTTTTTCAAAGAGGATCTCATTGCCATTAACCGTGAGCTTTGAGGCTTTGTTTTTTAGGTGCCAGGTCAGCAGTATTAGAAGGCCTATGCCGCCCACAGGTATCAGGATCAAACAAACAATAAATCCTAGTGGGTTATTTTTGAACATAACGGGGTGTTCGGAATACAGCTCGCTCATGGTGTTGCTCCTTGTTTGATATCGGGTGACACTTTATTTTTAACCTTAGTATTACAGGGCATTAATTAGAATCCACAGTGAACTGATTAAAATGGTTAGAAGGGTGCTTACCATGCCTATTGGGCGGCAGACGGAGGGCCCAATTTCGGTGATAGCCACGTAGTGGCAGATGCGTCCGAGAACCAGTGCAATGCCTAAAACATGCAACCACATATCTTTGGCGCCCAATAATTCCATGGCGATAAACAGCAGCAGGGCCATGGGTACGGTTTCAACAAAGTTACCCTGGCCACGGATGCGGCGCAGCATTTCTGGATCGTCGCCGGTGCCGATCAAAATTTTGCTTTGCACTCGATATAAGCCGGCGCGCAGTGTGAAGGGGATAAATAACAGACCCAAGAGGGCTATATAGATGGGGGTAATGCTTAGTATGGTTGGCAGTTGCATGTTAACTCCGTTAAAGCTGATGAGGTGTGGCTGATTGTGGCTTTGGCTGGCTGGTTAAGACCTTGCCAATAACCCCGCTTATTGGATTCAAAATAGACCAAACCACAGCGCTTTACCTGTTTAAGTGGTTGATTGCTGTTGCCCGAGATCAGCAGAACTCCGGAGTCCTGTTTTTTCTAGTGGCAATCAACGTCTGCGGGTTAAACTATGGCCACTAAAACAAACAGCCGGTTGGTTGATAAAAAACAGCAAGGGGAGAGAAAGATGACAACAGAATTCGATATGAGCGGCAAGGTCGCTATGGTTACAGGCGCATCCAGTGGCTTTGGTGTTAATTTTGCGAAAATCTTGGCCGCTCGTGGCGCCAAGGTAGTGGTTGCAGCGCGCCGTGTTGATCGTCTTGAGGCTCTGGTGGCTGAGATTCAAGCAGCGGGTGGTGAGGCTTGTGCCGTGGCTATGGATGTGACCAGTGCAGAGTCGGTTACAGCTGCTTTTGATAAGGGTGAAGCGGCTTTTGGCACGATCACCGTGATATCCAACAATGCCGGTGTTGCCGATGGCAAGAGTGCATTAAAAGCCGATGAAGCTGGCTGGGATTGGGTTGTAGACACTAATCTCAAAGGTGTGTGGATGGTGGCCCAAGAAGCCGCCAAGCGCATGGTTGCAGCTGGAGTTGGCGGAAGCATTGTTAACACCGCCTCTATTTTGGGACTCCGTGTGGCCTTTGCTCAGTCGGTTTACTCGGCCTCTAAAGCCGGTGTGATTCAGTTGAGCAAGTCTCAGGCGTTGGAGTGGGGCCGCAAAGGTATTCGTGTGAATGCGTTGTGTCCTGGCTACTTTTTAACTGAAATGACTGAGTCGTTGTTCGATTCCCCTGAGAGTGCCAAGTTTCTCAACTCATCGCCTCTGGGACGCGCGGGCAACATGGACGAGATCAGTGCGCCGTTTTTACTTTTGGCCAGTGATGCCGGTAGTTATTTGACTGGTGTTGCATTACCAGTGGATGGCGGGCAATGTATTGGCAGCATGTAAGATCTCTATTTAAACTGCACAGATGGAAATGCTATGAGTTTGCAAGATAATCGCCGTGAATATGATTATGGAAAATTAACCCGAGAGTCTCTGTCGGCTAGTCCCTTCGATCAGTTTACGCTGTGGATGGAGCAGGCGATCGAAGCGGGTATTCAGGATCCCACGGCGATGAGCGTAGCCACCGTGTCTGCCGAGGGTAAACCTTGGCAGCGCATGGTGCTGTTAAAAGACTTTGACCAGCGCGGTTTTGTGTTTTACACCAATCTTGGCAGCCGCAAGGCTAAAGAGATCGCTGCTAATGCACAGGTTAGCTTACATTTTCCCTGGTTGCAGTTAGACCGCCAGGTGATTGTAGGTGGCCGTGCTGAGCGCTTATCTACTGTGGATGTAATGAAATATTTTCTCAGTCGTCCCAAAGGTAGCCAGCTGGCTGCCTGGGCCTCCAAGCAGAGCAGTCGGATAAATTCCCGTCAGGCATTGGAAACCCAGTTTGCCCAGATCAAAGAGAAGTTTGCCGAGGGTGAGATTCCCTTGCCAGATTTTTGGGGAGGCTTTCGAGTAGTGCCTGAAGAGATTGAGTTTTGGCAGGGCGGCGAAATGCGTCTGCACGACCGCTTTAGCTATGCGCGCACTGAGGACGACAGCTGGGATATTGGTCGGCTTTCTCCCTAATGCATTAAAGGTGCAAGCGTCTGAAATAGTATCATCGGAAGTTCAGGGTGCGGCTAAAAATCTGAATGCCGCCCATTCCAAATGCTATCAATTCTTAACGCTACTAATTCCTCGCGCTGCTAATTCGACATGCCAGAAAAAAGACAGTCCTAAGTTGGCGGGCTGTTTGTTGCCAGAGGCCGTCTAACAAGAAGCTGTTTAACTAGAAGCTGTCTAACCATAAGCTGCACCAATAGTCCTATAGACCCACAATTTGCTTCCGCTTGGATGCCACTGCAATAATGATATTTTTGACATCCTCATTGTCGACGCCAGCATCAAGCAGCACTCTTCTGAGAAGTTCTGCGACCTTTGAAAAATGATCTTCGCTGATATTCCTATTTGTGTGACCCTTAGCTAACCATTCATCTTTATATACTTGGAATGGCTTGCCCATAGCGTACGCGAAAAATTTACATTGGTGCTGGATCAAGTCGTCGAGCTCAGTACCCACAAAATAGGTTTTCAATGCAGGGCGGGCGTAGACCTGGGCGTAGAACTCTTTGATGAGCTCGCGCATTACATCTATACCGCCATATTTATCAAATAAATTATCCATAATATTTCCTATATAAGCGCACTATCTAGTGTTGGATTTACTTAAGCATAAGCAAATACCACAACTTCAGATCCATTCTCAATCAGTGAGAAAAGCAAAAGGAGTGTCGAATTACAAGTAGATTTAGACGAATCCGTTAGTCAGAACAAATATAAATTAATGAATAGAAATAAAAAAACACCTATTAAGGGACGGTCCCTCAGGCGGGCTTTGATTAATTTGATAGGGATGTGGTGAGCTGTTTTGATCTGCCCTAAATAAGGCTCTAGTACTTAATTTCTGTGATGATTAAACACCGCTCTCCAGCTGGTGTTTGTACCTTTATCTCGTCGTCGATGGTTTTGCCAACCAGTGCCCGAGCTATGGGTGAGTCGATGCTGATCCAGTTGAGCGCCGAATCAATTTCATCGGAACCGACTAATCTATAGATATGCTCATCGCCACTGCCTTCATCTTCTACCGTAACCCAAGCGGCAAAAAATACTTTGGAGGGATCTCTAGGTTTGTCTTCAACAATGGTGGCTTCTTCGATGCGCTTGGTGAGGTAGCGCACTCGGCTGTCGATTTCTCGCAGACGGCGTTTGCCATAGATATAGTCGCCATTTTCTGAGCGATCGCCGTTTTTGGCCGCTTCGTGAACTATGTGAGTCACCTTAGGGCGTTCTATTTTCCACAGCTGATGAACCTCGGCGCGCAGTTTGCTGGCACCCTCTGGGGTGATATAGGGGGAGCTTTTCGGTGAGGGAGGGCGATAGCGACCCATGGCTTAGGTTCCATCCGTTAAATTGAATACATCACGATAGAAGGCCAGCTCGCTCTCCATGGCGTGAATAATATTGTCCGCCTTTCTAAAACCATGGCCTTCATCGGGGAAGGTGACATAGGCCACTTTAATGCCTTTGTCTTGTAATAACTTGACCATCATCTCTGCTTGATTGGGGGGCACTACCTTGTCTTCTAAGCCCTGTAAAAATATCACTGGGCAGTTGAGGCCTTCGGCATGGTGGATCGGTGAGCGTTCAAGGTAGATGTCTCTGCGCTCGGGGTAGGGGCCAATCAGGCTGTCCATATAGCGTGATTCAAATTTGTGGGTGTCTTTGGCTAGGGTTTCTAGATCGCCAATGCCATAGAGGCTTGCGCCTGCCTGAAAGGTGTCAGTGAAGGTCAGGGCCGATAGCACGGTGTAACCACCGGCACTGCCGCCGCGGATCAAACAGCGCTGTGGGTCGATCATCTGTTGCTCGGTGAGATAGCCAATCGCATGTTGGGTATCTTGCACATCGGCAATGCCCCAGGCACCGGCCAATGAATGGCGGTAGGCGCGACCAAAGCCGGTGCTGCCGCGGTAGTTAATATCCACTACGGCGAAGCCGCGATTGCACCAGTACTGCAGTTTAAGGTTTAAACCGCTGTCGGTGGCACCGGTGGGACCGCCGTGACAGAGGGCGATGACTGGCGGCAATTCGCCTTCGAGACCGCAGTATTGGCCATTGGTTGGGGGGTAATAAAAAGCGTGAACCTGCTGGCTATTGGCATTGTCGCCACTGGCAAATAAAATCGATTGAGGTTCGGCGAGATCCTCAGGGTCCAGTGCCAAAGTGGCAGGGGAATAGACTGACTCCACTGCAGCTTGGGAGCTAATGCTGATTAGTTCGCTGGGCAATGCTGCGGCACCGGCGACGATAAAGAGTTTGTCTTGATGGCAGGTCAAGGCCTGCATGCTGCTGTAATGGCAGTCTATTTGGCTCAGTTGGCCTGAGGCAATATCAATAAAACCGCTGTGCCAGATACCTTTAGCTGTCCAGATACAGGCAATATTATTGGCATCAATAAAGTCATAGGTCGTCATGCCAAACTGCCATAGAGGCGTGGCAAATTCGCTGTCCATTTCTAGTACTGAAAGGACGGCGCCATTTTCAATTCGGTAAATATTCCACCAGTTATTTTTGTCCGAGACAAAATAGAGCTGATTGTCTGGCGACCACTGGGGTTGAAAAATAGCTTCGCTGTTGTCTGCGCCAGCGATTAAGGTTTTGTCCACTAGCGCGCCATCTGTGAGATTGGCCTGCCAGAGTTGGGTGCTATCCCAAGGCATATTGGGATGCTGCCACTCTATCCAGCAAAGCTGTTTGCTGTCGGGGCTGATGCGTGGGTAGGCGTAAAAGTCTGCGCCGCTGACCAAAGTGCTGAGGCTGCCATCGCTGATGGCAATGCTGACCAGGCTGTTTTCCGGTTCGCGATCTTCATGATGAACTTCACAGACGGCAATAAGCTGTTGGCGTGCTGGATCAAGGATTAGGTCAGCAAAGCGCGGACCCTTTTCAGTGATAGCGACTGGCGGGTTGTTCTCAGTGAGTGACAGCTGATAAATACGTTGGTCGGCGGCATTCACAAAATACAGATACAGTTCATCCGCGGCATAGGCCATGCCGCCATATTCGTGTACTCGGCTGCTATGGCTAAAGGGCGCTACGAATAAGTCTCTGATACTGCCATCCGCCTCGCGGCACATAATGACATTGCGTCCCGCTTCCCAAGGACGACTTTCAACCCAGAATAGGCGCTCGCCGTGGGACTGAAGAAAATTTAATCCTGGTGCTGCACGGGTGATTAACTCTGCGCTAATTACCGACCGCCAGCTGCCATAGGCTTGGGGGATTTTGTTCATATCAGCCCCCCGCCAGTTTGACATTGTGGCCGAGCTTTTCCAGTTCGGCTTTGAGGGTATCCCGATGGTCGCCCTGAATTTCAATCACGCCATCTTTTACAGTGCCGCCGGTAGAGCATTTCTGTTTAAGCTGTTTGGCCAGTGTTTTCAAGTCGCCTGCTGCCAGACCCAGTCCAGAGACCGTGGTGACACCTTTGCCTTTACGGCCTTTGGTTTCGCGACGAATGCGCACAGTGCCATCGCTCTCGACGATCTGTTCGTCGGGAGTCTGTTTAATACGCCCTGAATCCGTGGAGTACACCAGTCGCGATTCGTTATTTGCCATGGGGGTTCTCGATTTCTGGGTTCATATTTAAATGGTTAGCAGGATTTTACCAATATGCTGGCTCGATTCCATTAGAGCATGTCCTTTATGGGCTTCAGCCAATGGAAAGCGGCTGTGAATAACAGGCTTAAATTTGCCCTCGGCAATTAAGGGCCAAACCTGAGATTCAACACCAGCGGCAATGCGCGCTTTATTCTCAAGGGACTGAGCACGGAGTGTCGAGCCAGTTAAGACGATCTGTTTAAGCATCAAGGGCAGCAGATCCAACTCTACTTTCGAGCCTCGCAGAAAGGCAATACTAACAATTCTCGCCTGTGGCGCGCAGGCACTAAAGTTGCGCTGCATATAGTCACCACCAACCATATCCAAGACCACATTGACGCCACTGCCGGTAAGCTCCTGACAGACCTCAACAAAGTCTTGCTGGTTATAATTCACCGCCTTCACCGCACCCAGCTCCTCACAGACCGCGCACTTTTCATCGGAGCCCGCTGTGGTGATCACATTAACGCCCATGGCCGTGGCCATCTGAATCGCCGTGGTACCAATACCGCTGGAACCACCATGGACTAGCAGCCATTCACCGGCTTTTAGCTCGGCACGCTCAAACAGATTGTGCCAAACCGTAAAGCAGGTTTCAGGCAAGGCCGCTGCATCCACTAGATCCAGACCTTCGGGGATGGGCAGGCACAGAGACTCTTCGGCAATGGCATATTCCGCATAACCGCCGCCTGAAAGCAGTGCACAGACCTGATCGCCAATCGCCCAATCCGTCACTCCCGCGCCTATAGACACTACAGTGCCAGAGACTTCGAGGCCGGGGATATCGGTAACACCTGGAGGTGGTGGGTAAAAGCCCATTCGCTGAAACACATCCGGGCGATTAACGCCTGCGGCTGCGACCTCAATCAATACTTGATTGTCGGTAGGGACGGGCATATCTCTTGAGGTGGCTTGCAATACTTCTGGGCCGCCCGGTTGGGTGATTTCGATGCTGGTTTGGCTTGTGGCTAGGCTCATATTGGGTGCACTCAGTTCAAAGGGGGAGTTTATCTGGACTAGTGCTGTATTGGTACGTGATAAATGCGCTTTGTATCAGCCAAGTACTCGGATTACGGCGCTATTTGCCTTGGGGCTAAGCAATGGCCACATATTGGTAAATAATTTAAACAGGCCGCTACCATGCTCGGTGACAAAATCGGCGTTTCCCATGGCGATCTCTAACTCATTGGCCACGGTGAGTTCGCAAAAATTTTTCAGTAATTGTGTATCCAGTTGGTAGGTCTGCAGGTTGAATCTATTGCGAAATTGAGGGTTTTCAACGAGCCCCAGCTGCGGCCAAAAACAGTCGCGGTCACAGGCGCAATACTGATAGACAATCTCTTCAGCCTGAGAGCCAATGATTTGAGCGATTTTTTCTCGCTGATTGGCTGCGACCATCTGTGCTTCAAAACCGGCTGTGCCATAGGCGGCGTGATAGAGACCGGCATCTTGTAACACCTGAGAGGCTGACCAAGAGGATAAAAGGTCTTTGGTGCCTTTGAGGTGATCTATCAGGCTGCCGTTAATATGGGCAAAGTCGGCAGCGCCGAGTTCTGAGAGTTGTTTGAATTTTTCATCCATAAAATATTCATTCTCGTTGCCTTCTGAGGCTTAACTCCTCAATGCCACAAACACACCACCACCGATTAATAAGGCACCAGATCCAAACTTCAGATATTGGGTTTTGGGTGAGGCCGCAAAGGAGGATTTGGTCTTTGCCGCAACATAAGCATAGCCTGCCATCACTAAACCGACAGAGAATGTTGCGATGAAAAATAATAGCGCTATATCAGCTGCCGAAATATTCTCCAGATCGAGAAAGGCAGGAAAGAAACTGAGATAGAACAGAGTGACCTTTGGGTTGCTCACTGAGGTGGCGAGGCCGACCAGATAGTTGGTGGAGTAGTTGGCGGGTTTGAGCTCTGGTCTGGCTGAGTCGCTATTGCCTGAGGTGATTAGCTGATAACCCAGGTAAATAAGGTAAGCAGCACCGGCATATTTAATGATCACGAAGAAGCTGCCCATGACTTCCGCAAGGGCGGCGAGGCCGAAGATGGCCAGGGCGATAAAGATAAAGTCGCCGCTGAGAATGCCCATGGCGGTTGCCAGGCCTTGGCGAAAACCGGAGTCCAGTGCGCGGGCGACGACTACCACAACTCCAGGCCCTGGGAGTAGGGCGAGGACGATCATGGTGCCGTAAAGGGCTAGTGCTGAGGTGATGGTCATTATTGTGATGCTGCCTTGAGTTTGTTCCAGAGTCGGCCGTCTATGGCGGCTAGGCCCAGGCCAATAAAGCCCATGCCGACAAAGTATCTGCTGTGTATTTGTTCATCCAATATTAGCCAGCCCAAAAAGCTTGCCGTAATCGGAACTAAAAATGTTACTAGCACCACATTGGTGGCGCCGGATGAAGAGAGAATTCGAAAGAACAGAATATACGCTAATGCGGTGGAGAAGATAGCAAGAGCTAGAATGGCAAGCCATACATTTAAGCTAGGGTTGGTCAGTTGGTCTGGACGTTCAATTATCAAAGTCAGTGGTATTAAAATAACCGTTGCTGCGGTGATCTGCCCAACCGCGGTGCTGAAGGGGCTAACACCTAAAGATTTAAAGCGTCGACCAAAGACTGAGGCGCTGCCATAGGCGATTGCCGCGCCGATAATGGCGAGTTGGGCCAGGGTTTCTATGTTCATATCCAGGCCGAGATCAGCTAGTGAGTCTGCGCCAATTAATACAGACACGCCGAATAAGCCCACTAGGACGCCGGCAATTTTTTGTCTGGTCATATGTTCGTCGGCCAAAAAGGTGCCGGCAATCAATACAGTGAATAGTGGTGTTGTGGCATTAATAATCGAGGCTAGACCTGCGCCTATATGAGTTTGACCCCAGACGATTAGGCCAAAGGGGATGACATTGTTGAGCAGGCCCATAACAAAAAATGTGCGCCACAGTTTGAGCGTTTTGGGTACTTCATAACCGGCTGCTAGCAGGACAATCCATAAGGTGATGGCGGCGATGCCGACTCTTAGTGTGACTATGGTGAGTGGCGGCAGTTCTGTGACGGCGACGCCAATAAAAAAGAATGAGCCACCCCAGAGGAATGACAGCAACAACAACATTGCCCAGTCTTTGGAGCCCATAGTTTGGTTGATCATTGGGTGTTCCTAAGTGTTTGTTAGCCAGTTCTTATTGCGATGGAATGCGCTGGTCTGATTGAGACCCTTCGGTCTGGCTTCAGGGTGACATAGATTGGGTGATTCTGACAGGGTTCATAAAAGAACTCTTATCCCTCATGGTCTATTTATTATCGTCCCTACAGATTGCAGTGACCTGGGATCTGGAGATCTCTCACCTGCGTTCGAGATGACAGGATTTAATTAAGCGGCCATTCTGCAGAGCCCCTGTTATGCCATCCCACAGCCCAATTTATGTCATCTCGACAGAGCGAAGTGATGAGGGATCTCGAGATCTCTCACCTGCGTTCGAGATGACAGGATTTAATTAAGCGG
>Ga0307488_10001932_pt1 | contig 17505 bp, 18 predicted proteins | sample SB02metaG_FD_202248 | JGI IMG/M metagenome (GOLD analysis project Ga0307488, IMG submission 202248) | Sea-ice brine microbial communities from Beaufort Sea near Barrow, Alaska, United States - SB 0.2 | ecosystem: Environmental > Aquatic > Marine > Coastal | place: USA: Alaska | collected... | reverse complement strand
AAGATAAAAAAAATTTGCATAAATATTCTCCATGGAGAATAAGTAGAATACAAATAAATAAAAATGAAAACACTAAAAACACTAAAAACAATACAAAAGAAAGTAGGAAGTCCTATGGTGAATATGGGACCGATAAGATTGCGACAACCCATTCCAACAGAAGGAATAAAGAATGTAGATCCTTTTATATTATTGCATCATTATGGGCCTTATGCTATAAGTGAGTTTAATAATCCATTTGATTTAGGACCACATCCTCATCGTGGATTTGAACCGATTACCTTACTATTTAAGGGTGAGCAATTGCATAGAGATTCATTGGGAAATGAGATGCTAGTAAGAGCAGGTGATGTTCAGTGGACAACTGCAGGTAGAGGAGTTATCCATGCAGAAGGACCTACAAAAGAGTTTGTCAAAAAAGGAGGAGACTTAGAAGGAATCCAATTATGGTTAAACCTTCCAGCAGAAAAGAAAATGATGCTAGCAAATTATCAGCATATTAAAAGTGAAGATATGCCAGTAGTAGTAAATGAAGATAAGAGTATTGAGTTGAAAATTGTTGCAGGAGATCAACAAGGAAAAAAAGGTTTAATTGAAACCCAAACATCTGTTAATGTATTTGCTGCAAAAACAATGGCTAGTGGTAAAATGGAAATTGAAATTTCCAAAACTCATCAATCTCTAATTTATCTGCTAGATGGAGAAATTATTGTAAATAGTGAGATTACTTTAAAAAAAGGAGTTGATCAGATGGTAATTTTCAATCAAGATGGAAACACAATTGAATTTGAAGCAAAAAAAGAAAGTACATTATTGATTCTGTCAGGTGAGCCTATCAATGAGAAAGTTGCTCAATATGGACCTTATGTAATGAATACCCAAACCGAAATTATGGAAGCAATGCGTGATTATCAAATGGGTAAAATGGGGTTTTTGCCTGCATAACTGGCCATTTAATTATATTAAACTCAAGAGAAATCTTGAGTTTTTTATTTTATAAAATAATTTAGTTAGTTTTAATATTTATTAAAAAAAAGGTTACATTTGATTTATCTATAATAGGTTAAATGTTAAGTTTTACTTATTTCGTATCCAACTTTTTTTAGAAGACAAAAAGTTGTGACGTGTTTAAGAAACACAGCGAAAGAATTATGGTTTCTTCCTACTTACTATCAAATACACTACAAAATCTTAGATTAAGAGGTGTGTTGCTACAATTTCGTGTTTAGTTTATAATTTCAATTAGGTTATCTAAAACCTTGCTATAAGATAGCATATTGGTTTTTTTAATAATTTTTATTGAAATTAAAACAACTCTTCTGCAAGAATTTAACCTTCATATAAATGAATTTGTAAATTCAAAATTCAAAATTACTTATAAAGAAATTATTAGTGATTTAGATTATGATGAGTTTATAATCTATAAAATTGAATATTTAAAAATTGATAAAATAGTGTATCTTGCAATATGTTATGCGCGCATAACATATTAAAACTCAACTAATGAAATACAAACATATTTTTGAACCTTTAGATTTAGGATTTACTACATTAAAAAACAGAATTTTAATGGGTTCCATGCATACAGGTTTAGAAGAAGAGAAAAATGGTTTAGAAAAAATAGCTACCTACTATGCTGAACGTGCACGCGGAGGTGTTGGATTAATTATTACAGGTGGAATTGCGCCAAATGTGCAAGGCTGGACTGGACCCTTTTCTGCAAGAATGTCTTCTAAAAAACATGCTCTTCATCATCAGAAAATAACGGAAGCAGTACATAAAGAAGGAGGTAAGATATGTATGCAGATTTTGCATGCAGGACGTTATGGATACCATCCTTTTAATGTTGCACCTTCTAAAATAAAATCTCCTATAACACCTTTTAAACCTTTTAAATTAACCCAATCTGGAATTAAAAGAACCATTCGTGATTTTGTGAATAGTGCTAAACTTTCAAAGTTGGCAGGTTATGATGGTGTTGAAATTATGGGTTCTGAAGGCTATTTAATAAATCAATTTATAACTAAAAGAACAAATAAACGTACTGATAATTATGGAGGTTCTTATGAAAACAGAATGCGTTTACCCATTGAATTAGTAAAACAAACAAGAGATGTAGTAGGAGAGAATTTCATTATTATCTATCGTTTATCAATGTTAGATTTGGTAGAAAATGGAAGTTCTTGGGAAGAAGTGGTACAACTTGGTAAAGAAATTGAAAAAGCAGGAGCAACAATTATAAATACAGGAATTGGATGGCATGAAGCAAGAATACCTACGATTTCTACATCTGTACCTCGAGCAGCATTTACTTGGGTAACTCAGAAAATGAAAGAAGAATTATCAATTCCACTGATAACTTCTAATAGAATTAACATGCCTGAGACTGCTGAAAAAGTATTGGCAGAAGGTCATGCAGATATGATATCTATGGCAAGACCATTTTTAGCTGATCCAGAATGGGTGAATAAAGCTGAACAAGAAAAAGATGATGAAATTAATACTTGTATAGGTTGTAATCAAGCATGTTTAGATCATGTTTTTGAACAAAAAGTAGCAAGTTGCTTGGTGAATCCAAGAGCTTGCCATGAAACAGAATTAAATTATATTCCTACAGAAAATAAGAAGAAAATTGCTGTTATTGGAGCAGGACCTGCAGGTTTGGCTGCTTCTACTATTGCTGCTCAAAGAGGTCATGTTGTGACTCTTTTTGATGCTCATTCTGAAGTAGGAGGTCAATTTAACATCGCAAAACAAATTCCAGGAAAAGAAGAGTTTTACGAAACGTTGCGTTATTTCAATAAACAGATCGAATTACATGATGTTACTGTAAAATTGAATAAAAAGGTTTCGACTGAAGATTTGTTGAATTCTGATTTTGATGAAATTATTATAGCTACGGGTATTAAACCAAGAGAATTAAAAATAGAAGGAATTAATCATAAAAAGGTATTGAGTTATATTGATGTTTTAAAGCATAAGAAAGCAGTTGGAAAAAGAGTTGCAGTAATTGGAGCAGGAGGAATTGGTTTTGATGTTTCTGAATATTTAACTCATGAAGGAGAATCTACTTCACTAAATATTGACGCATGGTTAAAAGAATGGGGAATTGATAAAACTTTCAACTCTAGAAGTGGAATTGAAGGTGTTAAACCAGATTTTCATCCATCGCCAAGAGAAGTTTTTATGTTTAAAAGAAGCGAAGGGAAGTTTGGTGGGAACCTTGGTAAAACTACAGGATGGATTCATAGATCAACCTTAAAAAAGAAAGGTGTTCAATTTATAGGCGGAGTTTCTTATACTAAAATTGATGACAAAGGGTTGCATTATACACTAAATGAAGAGGCAAAAATTTTAGAAGTTGATACTATTGTTATTTGTGCAGGCCAGACTCCATTTAAAGAATTATATCAACCATTGCTAGATGCTGGTAAAAATGTTCACGTTGTTGGTGGAGCAGATTTCGCATCAGAATTGGATGCGAAAAGAGCAATCGATCAAGGCAGTAGAGTTGCAGCAGAATTATAAATAGAATAAAAATTCCGCTAAAAGTGGGGTTTTTACTTTTTTAAATATTAAAAATGACTTTTAAAAAATCTAATCTCAAAATCAAAAAATGAAATCATTTACTGTACAAGAAATTAATTCGCTTTTAAATGGCGTATTAATAGGAGATTCTGCACATAAAATTTTTGCACCCGAACAAATTGAAAAGGCAGAAAAAGGACAGATTACTTTTATTGGAAATAGAAAGTTTGCTCGTTTATGGGAAATCTCGAATGCAAGTGCAGCAATTATAGATGAAAAAATAGAGTTACTTCCAGGAGAAGGAAAATCGTTTATAAAAGTAAAAAATGCAGACTTAGCAATGGCGACTTTATTGGAGGCTTTTGAACCAGATTCTCCCTCTTTTGAGGTTGATATTCATCCAACAGCTGTAATTGATAAAACAGTTCAATTAGGAAAATGCTGTAAAATAGGCGCAAATTCTTATATAGGAAAAAATGTTGTTTTGGGTGATAACATTACTGTTTATCCTAACGTTTCAATTTTTGATGATTCTACCATTGGTAATCATACTGTAATTTGGTCAGGAACTGTAATTAGAGAACGTAGCGAAATAGGAAATTCCTGTATTTTTCATGCTAATGTAAGTATAGGTGCAGATGGATTCGGATATCGACCAAGCGAACAAGGTTTAACTAAGATTGTTCATATAGGAAATGTAGTTATAGGTAATAATGTTGAAATTGGTGCTAATTCTTGCGTAGATAGAGGGAAGTTTAGTTCAACTATTTTAGGAGATGGATGTAAAATTGATAACTTGGTACAGATAGGTCACAATTCTGTTTTGGGTAAATTCTGTATAATGTCTGGTAATAGTGGTCTGGCAGGTTCTGTAACTCTAGGAGATGGTGTAATTATTGGTGGGAGTGCATCTATAAAAGATCACACGACAATTCATTCCGGTGCAATTGTTGGTGCGGGTTCTGGTGTTATTTCTGATGTGGCTGCTGGAAAAACAGTTCTTGGTTATCCAGCATGTGATGCTAAAGAAAAGATGAAACAATGGATAGCCCTACGTAAGTTAGGTAGAGCTTAGATATTCATTTTGCATTCTATTTTATAGGATGTATAAACTTTGATAAACAAAATAAATACCGATATTTGTAATTCACTTTTAAAAAAAAAACAGAAAGGAATATGGCAATGAATAAAAATACTGTACTAGGCTGGGCAACATTTATTATGATTTTTGTTGGAATAGCGCTAATTTTAATGGGAGCATATAGGTACAATGATGTTGCTGGTTGGGGATTTGCTTCAGTAGGAATAGGATTTTTGGCAAATGCGTGGGTTTTTAATGCTTTAAAAGGGAGAGTGTAATGAGTGATGATAAGAAGATAATATTTTCAATGACCAGAGTAAACAAGACGTTTCCTGGTGCAAATAAACAAGTTTTAAAGAATATTCATTTAAGTTTTTTCTATGGTGCTAAAATCGGAATTTTAGGTCTTAATGGTTCTGGAAAATCTACTTTGATGAAGATTATCGCTGGAATTGAAAAAAACTACCAAGGTGATGTAACTTTTAATCAAGATTATACCGTTGGTTATCTTTCGCAAGAACCACAATTGGATGATACTAAAACTGTGATGGATATTGTGAAGGAAGGAGCTGCAGAAACAGTAGCAGTTCTTGATGAGTACAATAAAATCAATGACATGTTTGGCCTTGAAGAAGTATATTCTGATGCTGATAAGATGGAGAAGTTGATGAATCAACAGGCAGTATTACAGGACAAGATTGATGCCCTAGACGCTTGGGAACTTGAGACTAAACTTGAAATCGCTATGGATGCTTTGCGTACTCCAGAAGGCGATACACCAATTAAAAATTTATCTGGAGGAGAGCGACGTAGAGTTGCATTGTGTAGATTATTATTACAACAACCAGATGTTTTATTACTAGATGAACCTACGAATCACTTGGATGCTGAATCTGTGCATTGGTTGGAGCATCACTTGTCCCAATATAAAGGAACAGTAATCGCAGTAACACATGATAGATATTTCTTGGATAATGTTGCTGGATGGATATTAGAATTGGATAGAGGAGAAGGTATTCCCTGGAAAGGAAATTATTCTTCATGGTTAGAGCAAAAAGGAAATAGACTTAAGCAAGAAGAAAAAACAGCTTCTAAGCGTCAGAAAACATTAGAAAGAGAACTAGAATGGGTACGTCAAGGAGCAAAGGGACGTCAGTCTAAATCGAAAGCTCGTCTAGCGAACTATGATAAATTGATGAGTCAAGATCAAAAGAAAATTGAAGAAAAATTAGAAATTTATATTCCTAATGGTCCAAGACTAGGAACGAATGTGATTGATGCAAAAGGTGTTTCGAAAGCATTTGGAGAAAAGTTATTATATGATGATCTTAATTTTTCACTACCTCCTAATGGTATTGTAGGAATTATAGGTCCCAATGGAGCTGGTAAAACGACTATTTTCAAAATGATAATGGGAGAAGAGAAACCTGACAAAGGAGAATTTGAAGTAGGTGATACTACTAAAATAGCTTATGTAGATCAAGCACATTCCAATATCGATGCTGATAAATCTATTTGGCAGAACTTTTCTGACGGACAAGATCTTGTGATGATGGGAGGGAAAATGGTAAATTCTAGGGCGTACTTGAGCAGATTTAATTTTGCTGGTTCTGAACAAAATAAAAAGGTAAGTACACTTTCTGGAGGTGAGCGTAATAGATTGCATCTAGCGATGACTTTAAAAGAAGAAGGGAATGTATTACTACTTGATGAGCCTACTAATGATCTTGATGTAAACACCTTAAGAGCATTAGAAGAAGGGCTAGAAAACTTTGCTGGTTGTGCTGTAGTGATATCGCATGATAGATGGTTTTTAGATAGAATATGTACTCATATTCTAGCATTTGAAGGAGATTCTCAAGTGTATTATTTTGAAGGTTCTTTTTCTGAATATGAAGAAAATAAGAAGAAAAGATTGGGTGGAGATTTAATGCCAAAACGTATTAAATACAAGAAACTAGTCAGATAAAAGATAGTAACCATGAAAAGAAATCTAGTTTTAGGTAATGCTCAATTTATATAGATTATCCTTGAGATTGTTATGATTTTAATTGAAGCAATATTTTTAACTAAATTTTATTACTTCCTATAATTACAGGTATTGGATTTGTTATTATCGCTTGGGCATCTAAGTCGTTGAAATATTAGGAATCCAAGCAGGTTTTTTTTAAATACAATTATGAACGATATAATTTTTTCTTAATCCTACTTAATTGAACTTGAGAAATACCTAGATGTCCAGCAATATTTTTTTGAGTTATCAGCGTCTCAATTTTAGGTTCTTCCTTAATTAAGTTAAGGTATCTTTCAGTTGCATTGAAGTTTGCGAAACTAAGATCTTGTTTTTGAAGTGTAATATAAAAAGTCTCAAGATTTTTTCTGTGCCATATGTTTAAGTCCGAATGTGTATCAGTTAATTTAACAAAATCATTGTAATTAGCTTCGACAAGAGTACAAGACGTAATTGTTTCTAGAGTTGATACCGCTGGTGGCTTTCTAAGTATTAAAGACGTAAACTCTGCTATATAACTGTTGTCCGTATATAATCCACTGTTAATTTTTTTACCTTCTTGAGAAGTGCAATAAGATTTAGCAACTCCCTTAAGAAGATAATAGGCTTTTTCTGAAACTTTACCAGGTTCATCCAATTTATATTTGGGAGGATACGTTTTTACTTCCACTAATTTTTGTAGTTCCTTCCAGGAATTTTCTGAAATAGGATGGGTGTTGCTAATACGTTCTATAAATCCTTTCATTGTTATTAAACCTTAGGTTTTAATTTATTTCTAATACGACTAAGTTGTATAGGAGTTATTGCGAGATGGGAAGCAATTAATTTTTGACTTACTAAAGTATCAATACCTGGAATTCTTCTGCGTAATTTTAGATATCTTTCTAAACCACTAAGGCTAAGGAATTCTTTTATTCTTTGGATATAAGATACATAAATTAATTCTAGATATTTACGGTGGAATATTCCAAAGTTTAGATCACTCTCCGAAAGATGGATGAAATCTTGATATGTACATTCTAAAATATCACAATCGGTAATACATTCAATCCCGAAATTTGCTTCGCTGTTTTCAATCAATGCAGTTAAAGGTCCCATAACTTCTCCTTTATTATGTAATCTATTGACATACTCATTCCCATTATCAAGAATAGTATACGATTTAGTAATTCCTGAAATTAAAATATAAAATTTACTAGGAATTTTTCCAAATTCATATAGGTTATCCTTTGCTTTGTATTCTTTAAGAACAGTAATTTTACGTAACTGTTCTAAAGACGTTAAAGATAATTGTGGAGATACTCCTAGAATAAATTGTTTAAATTTATCCATCATTTATGGTTGGTTGGTTGAACAAATGTAAGGCGGATTTAATGATATAACTATTATTAATGAGTCGTTTTTAATTTTTGTTTCATTAAATAGGTAAAAGAGATCGGACCTTCCATGAAAATCAAGTCCAAAATGCTAAGATTCGGTATAAATCCAAACTTATCATCAAAAACTTGGACATATGGTGTATTATTAAACTCTCGAGTAGTTTTAACGACTGCTAATGACCGGAAATCACTTACAACAGGTTTTTTCTCGTAAACCAAAGTTGGAGTATGTGAGATGTCTTCTTGTAATACATCCATTACAAATTCATGACAGTCCAAGTTCAGGTCTAATAAATAAGTGTGTTTCTTATCATAAAGAGCGCGCAAATCATCTTCATAAAATTCAAAATACGGTGAAGATCGATAGGCGGATTCTAAGGTTTTAAAATGTTGCTTTTGCCAATCGTAATAATTATCAATTTTCACATCCTTAGTCAGTTGTTTCGAACCTCGAGTATGTAAAATAGAAATATTTAATAGTAGTTTTCCGCTTGCAGTATAGATGTAGCATCGATTTCGATATGATTGTTTTAAGTAATTATCATGTAATTCTAAGACGATATTTTCACAATTGGCAATGGCAACATATTGTGCTATTGGTGAAAAATAAGTAGGTTGAAATAACATCTATAATTATTCTTTTTTCTTTTTGATAAATGTACTATACCCAATCCAAAGTGCTAATAAACCTAAGAAATAATAGAAATAAGAAACCGGTTTTCCAGTACCGTGAACAGTTGTAAAGAATCGTTCCCAACGAGGATTTCTAAAAATTCCTCCATCGTAACTCATCCATATAAACACAGGCTTTCCTATTACATGATCAAAAGGAGTATAACCCCAAAAACGTGCGTCTAACGACATATGTCTATTATCTCCCATCATCCAATAATAATCTTGCTTAAATGTATAATCGGTCGCAATTTTACCATTGATAAAAACAGTATCACCATCAACAGTGATATTATTTCTTTCATATTCGTCTATTAAATGCTCATAAAATGGAATTGATTTACTATCTAATTTTACGGTTTCTCCTTTTTTAGGAATATAGATTGGACCGAAATTATCTTGACTCCACTTATATTGATCGCTTTGTGGAAAAATGTCATCGTTATTAGAATGAATTAACCTTTCAATCGATTGTGTATTTGATTCTTTTTTAATTTTATCAACTTCTTCCTGAGTTAAGTTTACACTCATTCTATTAGGGACTGAAATTATATTTAATCTACTGATAAGGTTAGAACTTACTCCTCCTGCAACTTCAACATATAAAGAGTCTTCACCTACTTTTGTTAAATAGGCTTCTACTTTGAAAGCATCTTGAACTCTAGTATCGTTCCAATATTCTTTTTTAATCTTGTAATGTCTTTTTCGAGCTTTTGCATTAATATAACTTGGAAAATTTTCAGTAGTAAAACCCTCATTTCCGGTCAGTGTATAATAGTATTGAGGTTTTGCTCTATCAGGCATTATAGATTGTTCTCCATTGATATAAATAGTTCCGTCAATAATTTGTAAAGAATCTCCAGGAATAGCAACACAACGTTTTACATAGTTTGTTTTTTTATCAATTGGCTTATATGTGTATTTCCCTGAATAGTCATTCCACATCCATTTTAAAGAATCTGCAGGCCAATTAAACACCACAATCTCATTCCGTTTTATTTTCTCTAATGCTGGTAATCTATAATAAGGGAGTTGAGGTTTTTTTAAGTAGGATCGTAAGCCTGTAAAAGGAATAGAATCGTGAACCATGGGCAGTGCAATAGGAGTCATTGGAACTCGTGCTCCGTAATGAAATTTACTGACTAATAAATAATCTCCGATTAATAATGATTTTTCCAATGATGAAGTTGGAATTACATATGGGCGCATAAAGTACGTATGCACTAATGTTGCTGCAATTATTGCAAACGCTATTGAACTTACCCATTCTCCTAGACTACTTCTAGGTTGAATACTTCTATCTTTAATATGTTCAACATTCGTAAAATAATTTATATAATAGATATAGAATCCTAGTGTAAATATTACTAATAATGAGTCTATTCTAGAGTGTTTTCCAAAACTTCTAATAGTTTCTATCCATACAATAGGAAACATAATTAAATTAACGACAGGAATAAAAAGTAAAATTACCCACCATTTTGGGCGGTTGATGATACTCATTAATACGATGCCATTATATATTGGAATTACTGCTTCCCACCATTTTCTTCCTGCTTTTTCATAAAGTTTCCATGTCCCAATAAAGTGTATTACTTGGATAACTATGAAAAAGATAAGCCATTGCATTGCTGTCATAATATTATTTTATTTGTTTCTCGTAATTAGTATAAAGTGTTCGTCATGCTGAACTTGTTTCAGGGTCGCATTAATATGGTTATTGATTGTCAATAGTTATGAGATGCTGAAACAAGTTCAGCATGACGTATAATTAAACTATATTCCCAATACATCTTTCATTGTGTAAACTCCTTTTTTATCAATCAACCATTCTGCTGCTATTATTGCTCCTAAAGCAAATCCATGTCTATTGTGCGCAGTATGTTTAATTTCAATAGTATCTACGGTAGATGTATATGTTATTTTATGAGTTCCAGGGACTTCCGGAACTCTCTTTGATATAATTGGTATATTTTTCCCGCTATTTGTTACATCAGTTGTCCAATCTTTTTTATCTGTATGCTTGATAATTCCTTCTGCAAGTGTAATCGCTGTACCACTTGGACTATCCAATTTTTGTATATGATGAATTTCTTCAATAGATGCTTCATAATGACTTATTTTTGCCATCATCTTTGCAAGTTGTTGGTTCAATTCGAAAAAAACATTAACTCCGAGACTGAAATTAGAAGCAGCAATAAAACTTCCATTGTATTGATCACATAACGCTAAGATCTCTTGGTATTGATCAAGCCATCCTGTTGTTCCTGAAACGACTGGAACTCCATTTTCAATACAGTTTTTTATGTTTGAATAAGCAGCTGTTGGAGTACTGAAATCAATTGCAATATCTGCCAATGTGATATCATAATTTTTAGTGTCTAAATCTATTTTTAGAATAATTTCATGATTTCGATCTAGAGCGATTTCTTCAATTGCTTTTCCCATTCTACCGTATCCTAATAGCGCTATTTTCATTAAAAGTTATAAGTAAGTACCATTCCTCCAATAGTTTTATTAGTAATAGGATCTATTATTATTTGGGGATTTAAAGTAAGATCATCATTTGTATTTATAGATGACAAATGTGCGTTTACACTTGCTTCAACAATCTGTAAAACATAGATTCCTACAGTAATTAACAATGATAAATCTCGATCTTCTTTAAAACGAGTTTGTGCTCGTATCAATGTATCTCGATTTAAAAATGTATTACCGTCTATGCCATCAAATTCATGTGGCTTCCCGGATTCCAACAATTGAAAAGCATCTCTAAATTGGTTGTATTTTTTATTATTATCAATATAAAAAAAAGCGGAAGTTCCCAAAGCAGCATATACAACAGGGATTTTCCAATATTTTTTATTATAAGCTTGTCCTAATCCTGGTAAAATAGCAGAATAAAATGCAGCAGTTGCAGGTGCAAGAGGATTTAATTCTTCTTCTAATGTAATAATTGAATCTGTACTTTTTATAACTTCCTTTTCTTGAGAGTATAAGGAAGTTATCAAGCAAATAATAAAACTAACAGTAAGAAAGGTTCTCTTGATTTCCACTACTGTAATAGTTTTTTAATTCGATTGAAATCTTCTTCTGAATGAAATGGAATAATGATTTTTCCCTTGTTGTTTTTTGCAACTTTAACTTCGATTTTATGACCAAAGTATTCGTTTAAATTTTTCAAACTTTTTTTTACAAATTCTGGCGTTTCTTGCTTTACAATATCCTTTGATACAGAAGTGCCTTCTTTTAGATTCTTAACCAATACTTCTGTTTGTCGTACGGATAATTTACCTTTTAAGACATTTTCATAAATAGATAATTGTGTGTCTTGATTATCAATATTAATCAAGGCTCTACCATGACCCATAGAAATAAAACCATCCCTTATTCCAGTTTGTATAATAGGATCTAATTTTAATAGTCTTAGATAATTGGTTACTGTAGATCTTTTCTTACCTACACGTTGACTCATTTCTTCTTGTGTCAAATTAATTTCATCAATCAATCGCTGATATGACAATGCAACTTCTATAGGGTCAAGATCTTTTCTTTGAATATTTTCAACCAATGCCATTTCAAGCATTTCTTGATCATTGGCAACTCTTATATATGCAGGGATTGTTGTATTTCCAATCAATTTAGAGGCTCTAAATCGACGTTCTCCAGAGACTAATTGGAACTTATTAGAATCTAGTTTTCTTACTGTGATAGGCTGTATCACTCCAAGTTCTTTAATCGAACTGGCCAATTCTCTTAAGGCTTCTTCATTAAAATAAGTTCTCGGTTGGTAAGGGTTTATTTCAATCATTTTAAGATCTAAGTCTATGATTGAGCCGACAAGCTTATCTGGCGAAGAAACTTCAGTTCCAGAATCATTTAACAAAGCAGATAACCCTCTTCCTAAGGCTTGTTTTTTAGTTGCTTTTGCCATTACTTTTTATTTCTTTTAAGAATTTCATTTGCTAAATTAAGGTAATTTTCAGCACCTTTACTTGTAGCATCATACTTTATAATACTCTCACCATGACTTGGAGCCTCACTTAATCTAACGTTTCGTTGGATAATAGTTTTGAAAACCATATTATCAAAATGTTTTTTCACCTCTTCTACTACTTGATTGGAAAGACGTAAACGAGAATCATACATTGTTAATAGTAAGCCTTCAATATCCAGTTCTGCATTATGAATTTTTTGTACTCCTTTTATCGTATTTAATAGTTTTCCCAATCCTTCTAATGCAAAATATTCACATTGTATCGGAATGATAACAGCATCAGCAGCAACTAGTGAATTTAGTGTAATTAAACCAAGAGAAGGAGCGCAGTCAATTAAAATATAATCATAAGAATCTACAACTTCTTGTACTGCTTTTTTAAGCATATATTCTCGTTGTTCTTTATCAACAAGTTCTATTTCAATTGCTACTAAATCTATATGTGCAGGAATGAGATCAACATTGGGCGAGTTTGTTTTTATAATTGCGTTCTTTGCAGAGATTGTATGTTCAAGTAATTGATAGGTTCCTGAGACAACTTCATCAACATTTATTCCTAGTCCCGAAGAAGCATTTGCTTGTGGATCCGCATCAATCAATAATACCCTTTGCTCTAAAACACCAAGGCATGCTGCTAGGTTCACAGAAGTGGTAGTTTTACCAACACCACCTTTTTGATTGGCAATGGCTATTATTTTTCCCATATAAATATAGAGTTTGTTAAGTCGTAAAAATACAATTATTTATGATTTATAAAAATCTAAGTAAATATAGTTGTTAGACGTTTGTTAATAGTGATAGGTAGAATTTTCACAAAAAAATTCCGAGGCATATGAGACATGTCTTAGACATCTCTGATTCTGTTTTTACTGGATTTCCGAATGGACATGTAGATTTAACTGCAAGGAAAAGGAATGAAGATGTAGAATTAAAAATTGAAAATGGAATTAATTATTTTAATACCATTTTAAATCAAGTAAAATCAATCAATCCATCAGATTTTGATGTGTTGTTTTTAGTATCTGATGATTTTGGCAACGGGAAAATAGAGCAAAATTATACTTTAGGAGGATTACTTGCTCAGGCTCATAGTCATGCGATTCATCACTTTGCAAGTTTAGGTTACATTATTTGTCAATTAGGAATAGAGATTCCTGATGAAGATTTTGGATTCAATCCAACAACGCCTAAAAAGGAAGTTTTACAGGCTTAACTTTTTCACTTTGTCTGTGTAACTTTTTAACTCTCTTACTTCTTTTAAAAATTCTTTAGTACTTGTGAAATTTGATTGTTTTAATTGACGATTTATTTTACTAATCTCATATATAATCTTCCAATGATTTCGTAAGATTTTCAAAGCTTGAAAGTAAGTGTATTTTGTAGAGTCATAGATATGTGTTGGTTCAGAAATAATTCCGTTTATTTCTAAAATTTTAAAGTCTTCACCTCTTTCTAGTCCCTCAATAGAATCATATTTTATATCCAATCTTCCGTAATACCAACCATCAATCTGCATATTTATAGTGTCTATAACTCTGGTTAAATCACTGCTTATTAAGTGGTTTCCACTAATAAATTGAGTTCCTTTTACATGGTTTCCTATGTCGTTGAGTAAGAAATTTTTATCTTTTTCTAAAACTGAATTTAATTTTTCTTGATGAATTTCTTTCAGAAGTTCATAGTATATCTTTGCTCGATCGTTATGTAAAATAAGTTCAGAAATTGTTGAAATACCATCGCCTTTTACGGTAAGAAATTTTTTTAATGTTATTGATGTTATTTTCCCATTCTCTTTGTTTGGTAATCTATAATAAAACAATCCACATTCATTAGGATATGAAATGAACTCTTGAAGGATAATTTTGATGGGATACTTGTCTAAATATATTCTTAATTCATCTTCAGAACTAATTTTTTTTACCAATAACCCTCTAAAACCAACATCAGGTTTCACAATAAGCGGAAATTGGATCTCTTCATTTTTAATATATTCTAGAACTTTATTGAAATTATCAGTTGGTATTATAAGAACTGATTTTGGTCTGTACTTTTTAGGAATTAGTTGAACGGTATCATATTTAGATTCCGTACCATTTCCAGAACTTTTAATTGCAGGATTAACTGCAGAAAAAAATACTATTTTTTTTGATTTTAGGACTAAATAAATTCCGTAGGGTACATTAGGGATATAGAACATATATATAGGCCAATATTCCCAATTTAAAAAAACAGAAAAGAATTTATTTACATTCATTTGTCTAGAAAAATACCTTTAACGATTGTACGTAAACCGAGTAAAGAAACAACAATTGCACCAAGAGATAGTATAATACCAATAACTAACCATATATAAATACCATCTTCCTTTGCTCTAAATCCTATGGAAAGAATAACGGGTCCTATAAAAAAGAATATTGTGGAAATGGCAATGTATTTCACACCTTTCAAAATTGTTTGTTTAGAATTACTCATGGTATTTATTAATTGCATTTCTCACACTTCCGTGTTTTATTAATAACGCATTTGCTATTCTATAGTCGATTCTTAATTCATCAACTATCATTTTAGTGCCTCTATCTATCAATTTGTCATTTGATAATTGCATATCCACCATTCTGTTTCCTTTCACTTTCCCAAGTAGAATCATTGTTGTAGTAGAAATCATATTGAGGATTAATTTTTGGGCTGTTCCTGCTTTCATTCTTGAGCTTCCAGTTATGAATTCTGGCCCTACAATACATACAATAGGGAATTGTGCAGTAAGAGCGAGAGGGCTTTTCTCATTCATGGTTATACATCCAGTACTGACATTATTTTTATTACAAATTTCTAATGTAGATACTACATAAGGAGTCGTTCCAGAGGCAGCAATACCTATTACAATATCTTTTTCAGAAATGAAATGTGATTTTAAATCTTTCCAGCCTTGTGTAGTAGAATCTTCTGCATTTTCTACTGCTTTTCTTATGGCTTTATCACCTCCAGCTATCAACCCAATGACAACATCATCTGAAACTCCAAAAGTAGGAGGACATTCAGATGCGTCAAGAACTCCTATTCGCCCACTAGTTCCAGCGCCTATATAAAAAAGGCGTCCACCATTTTTTAATTTAACAACGATTTCTTGAACCAATATTTCTATTTGAGGGATTACTTTCTCTAATGCTGATGTGACGGTTTTATCTTCATTATTGATATTGATCAATAATTCATGTGCACTCATAGTTTCAAGTGCATCATAATTAGAAGATTGTTCAGTAGTTTTTTTGAAATCCATAAACCAAAAGTACTAAAAAAGCATCAACAATGTTGATGCTTTCTATTTGAAATAAAAATATATTTACAACGACTCCAATATTTTATTTAAGATATGGCTAGGTCTCATAGCGTCTGCAACTTTTTCAAGATTAGGAAAATAATAACCATCTATTTCTACAGGATCTCCTTGTGCGTTATTAAGTTCATCAACAATTTTTAATTCGTTGTTTTCAAGTTCTTTTGTAAGTTCTTGAAATTCATTTTTCAATTCAAGGTCATCATTTTGTGCGGCTAATTCTTTTGCCCAATATAAGGCTAAGTAAAAATGACTTCCTCGGTTGTCCAATTCATTTACCTTTCTTGATGGAGATTTTCTATTGTCCAATAATTTGATAGTTGCTTTATCAAGAGCGTCAGCAATGACCTGTGCCTTAGGATTGTCATATCTTTCAGCAAGATGTTCAAGAGAGACAGCAAGAGCCATAAATTCTCCCAGAGAATCCCAACGTAAATGTCCTTCTTCAATAAATTGCTGTACATGCTTAGGAGCAGATCCTCCAGCACCAGTTTCAAACAATCCTCCACCATTCATTAAAGGAACAATTGAAAGCATTTTTGCGCTAGTTCCTACTTCTAGAATAGGGAAGAGGTCCGTATTATAATCTCTCAATACATTTCCAGTAACTGAAACTGTATCTAATCCATCTTTAATTCTTTCTAATGAAAATTGAGTTGCTTCAATTGGAGACATAATTCTAATATCTAATCCATTAGTATCATGATCCTTTAAGTAGAAGTTAACTTTTTTAATCAATTGAGCATCATGTGCTCTGTTTTTATCTAGCCAGAAAATTGCAGGAGTTTCAGTTGCTCTCGCTCTTTTTACGGCCAATTTAATCCAATCTTGAATCGGTAAGTCTTTCACTTGGCACATTCTCCAGATATCACCTTCTCCAACCACGTGTTCAATAAGGGTAGTATTCTTTTCATCTACAACACTTACTTTTCCATTAGAAGAAATTTCAAATGTTTTATCATGTGAACCATATTCTTCTGCTTTCTGAGCCATTAATCCTACATTTGAAACTGATCCCATAGTTACTGGATCGAATGCTCCATGTTTTTTACAGTAATCAATTGTTACTTGATATATTCCTGCATAACTACTATCTGGAATAACAGCTTTAGTGTCTTGCAATTTCCCATCAGAACTCCACATTTGTCCTGAATTACGGATCATTGCAGGCATTGAAGCATCAATAATTATATCACTTGGAACATGAAGATTGGTGATTCCTTTATCAGAATTTACCATAGCAAGTGAAGGTCCATTAGCAATTGTGTCTTTAATATCTGTAAGAATTTCTTCTTGTTTAGAAGTTGATAATTCTTTTATTTCACTTAATAAATTTCCAAGTCCGTTATTTACATTAACGCCTATCTCCTTGAAAACTTCACTATGTTTTTTAAAGACATCTTTAAAATAGGTTTTTACAACATGCCCAAAAATGATAGGGTCAGAGATTTTCATCATTGTTGCTTTCATATGTAATGAGAAAAGAATATTTTGCTCTTTAGC
>Ga0307488_10001931_pt1 | contig 17509 bp, 19 predicted proteins | sample SB02metaG_FD_202248 | JGI IMG/M metagenome (GOLD analysis project Ga0307488, IMG submission 202248) | Sea-ice brine microbial communities from Beaufort Sea near Barrow, Alaska, United States - SB 0.2 | ecosystem: Environmental > Aquatic > Marine > Coastal | place: USA: Alaska | collected... | reverse complement strand
GTACTGGTACTGGAAAATCTGGTAGTATCATTAATGTGGCCGAATTTTATAAAGCCCATAGCGAAGGCATAAAAAGAGTTTATGTTTTACAGCCTGGTCCTCCGACGGTCAAAGAATTTAAAAGACAGATTGTCAAATTATCGGATCCTCGCGAATATACTAATTTAAAACTACGTAATGCTTCTACCACAAGAAGTGTAAAAAATAATTTAAATCGTTTGATTAACGAATGGTATTCGGTGGAAACATACCAACAGTTTGCTAAACGTAGATTTAATGATGATGTTATTAAAGAAGAATATTCTGATTGTATTATCTTTATGGACGAGGCTCATAAATTAAGAAATTTAGACGATGGTAAAGGTGGTCATATGACAGACGAAGAGAAAGATAATATTTATAAATTTTTATGGCGAGTTACTCATTTAGCCGAAAGAAGTAAGATTATTATTTCCAGCGCTACACCTATGATTAACGAAACCAAAGATTTTGCTATCTTAGCCAATTTGCTACTACCCATGGATTTGCAATTACCTGTTAATATAAGTAATGATTTTTATGACCGCATTACCCTGTCTCAATTAGAAGTGTTTTTGAGAGGCCAGGTAACTTTTATTAAATTTTTAGAATCAGATATTAATGTTGTTAACAAAGGTGATAGTTTCGATAAATACGAACATAATATATTAATGCCCAAAAGCAGTAATATTGTAGGCGATCCTCTTCTTCCTCTTAAAAGAAAAATAGAAAATAATGAAATTGTAGAATATGATATTCCCAAAGAAAAGAAACAGCCTTTGGTCGAAGCTAGTTTTAAAAAATATGCTTCCCAAATTAATATTACTAAATTAATTATGAAAGAAACGCAATTAGAAACTTATATTTCTACCTTAGGCGATACCGCTAATTTTTCATCTAGTCAAAAACAATCCAGTGTTTTTGTTTTTCCTAATGGACAGTACGGTAACGAAGGTTTCAGAAATTATGTGGAAAAAGATGAGTACGGTAATTATCAATTTAGAAAAAAAGTTACTTATCGAGGCAAAGATAATAAATTATTAAGTACTAAATCTTTCCCTGCTTATTTCAATATTGATAATGAAGAAAATTTAAAAGCCAGTTTAGTTAATTTAGAAATATTTAGTTGCAAATTTAAATTTTATGTTGAAAAAGAATTAGCAGCTAGTAAAGAAGAAAAACCCGGCAATTCTTTTTGTTATATTGAATTCGTGGAAAGTAGCGGCGCTATCTTACTGGGTATGATTTTGCGTCTTTTTGGTTTCGATGAATTCAAAACTACTGTCGATCCTTTCAATATTAAGTCCGGTAAATTAGAAAATATTGATAAGAAAAAAAGATTTGCTCTTGTAACCGGACAGAGTAAGAATATAGAAACTACTTTAAAATTATTTAATAGTCCGGAAAATAAAAACGGCGAATATATTCAGATAATTATAGCTTCTAAATTGGCTCGCGATGGTATAAACATTTTCAATGTTTTAAGAGGTTATATTATGACACCCGGATGGCACGAAGCTGGAATGTACCAAGCTTTGAGTCGTTTTATCAGAGCCGATAGTCACGTATTACTTAATAAAAAAGTTGATGTAGAAGTTTTTCGTTTGGCAGCGATTCGTCCAAACGAAGAAGAAATATTATACAAAAAAGGACTCAATAAATGTTCCATTGATATTAAAAATTATTTAAATTCTGAGGAGAAAAATATCAAAAATAAAAGAATTATTAGATTTATGAAACAAATAGCGTTCGATGCTTATATTAATTATGATAGAAATACTAGTGCCAATATAGAAAATTATAGTGCTCAAAGTGATTATGGTGACCGTTTTTACAAAATTTGGAAAGCTCGTGGCTTGCCAAATAATAAAAAACGTACAGGAATGGCCAGAAATCAAGGACCTGACGAAGAAGATTATATTTATAATACTTATAATTTATTTTATTCTATTAAAGATATTATCAAAGTTAAATCTAAAATAATAGATATATTACAAATAAAGAATTTTATTTCATTGCCACAATTAGAAAAAGAATTAGAAAAAGCTAAAATACCTTTTTCGGCTTATATTATATATCAATCTATATATGAATTAGTTTTTAATAATGAAACTATCTCTAATTATCAAAATACTCTACTTTATAGACTTTTTCTAAATGGCAATATTATTTATATGAAAAGAGAAAATTTAGTCAAAAATAGTAGACTTAGTACCGAAAATGATATTTATTTTACAAAATCTTTTCCCATGATAGAAGAAATAGTTGATGTCAACGAAGAAACAGAACAATATGAAAGAATGGTAATTTATTTACAAGATAAGAATGAAAAACAAATTACTGATTATTATATTGCTCGTCAAAATTATAATCTCTTCAAAAGGTTATTAGAAGATAGTTTAATTGCTCTTAAAAATGACAATTTAACTGAATTGAACAAACGTATCCTTAAATTAATGAATAATTATTACTTAGTTACTGATAAACCAGTGGCCTATTTGGAAACAGCGAAAGAAGCACTAACCACAATTACACAGGGTCAAGGTAGGAAACGTATGGCTGGTAGTGAAGCTGGTTTGAAAAAAATAGATTTAGATAAAACAGAAAATAAAACAGAGGACGTAAAAGAATATGCACATTTCTATAAAGCTAGTGAAAAAACTGCTTTTGCCATTACTAGTATTTTAGAGAGTAGTCAGCGCTCTATTAGATTATTAGTAGATGGAGAATTTCGCGACGCCGATCCTGCGCAAAATTTCGTTTATAATCATCTCTTCAATAAAAAATATGATGTTATTATGAAACATTTTAGAGAAGTACCTTATTACGGGACGTACATTTTGCGAGGTGGAGAAGACAAAGAATATGTATCACAAAAAGAGAAAGAATTTTTCCGAGTTGTTGATAATAGCAACCCTCGTAGCAAGGGTATTGTCTGTGGTACAGTCAATACTAATAAAATAGAAAAAATCGTTAGATATTTAGATAAAGATAAAAAATATGAAAAATTTTATAAAGATAAAATTAAAAAACCAGAATTGTGTAATGTTCTAATTCAATTATTTAGAGATAATAATTTAATGTTTGAATCATTCTAAATTAATAAATAAATAGTTATTTATTAATCGAAATATTTTTAAATATTACTAATCAGTACATTTCCATAAATTGGATAGCCAATCATATTGGCGGCACTGTCATTAAAAGGTAATCTTCTAATTTCTCCTTCTTCGTTAACATACATTAATTTATTATCAGCCAAAGGGATAACTGTAAAATAACCACCAACTATACGTTGGATAGTTTTCACATCTTGTGTATCTTGGTAATAAATATTAGCGTCCGACATGATTGTATATATATATTAATAATATATATAATAATATTTTCAATTTTATACAAATTCGGCACCGATATCAATATCCCCAAATTCATAATTATTTGTCACATTATTGTAATGCGACAAATCCCACCAATTAACTAATATAGGATTTAAAACACCATAAAAAGTAGCATTCTCACAAGGAAATCCATCGTGAATACAATTATAACAAATATTTTCAAAGCAATTTACATATGCACAGTATCTCATTCTATTCCAATTAAAAGTATTATAGAAAATAGTTCTTTCTAAATCGCTATAACCGTGTTGAATAGCCCCTAAATCAGAAGAATTAAAAAGAAGTGCGTTGCTAGGATTTATCCAAACAGGTTTTTGATTTTTTACTTCTTTTAATATATACATACTCCAAAAAGATTGCCATATTTTTCGCTCCATTTCTTCGGGGAGTTGTGGAAACATTATTATTTTTAAAATAATAATGTTTTATTAGTGCATTGATGAAAAAATTTCTTAATTCCTAACAGCTATACCAAAAGCCACTGCGTCGGTTGTAGATCCAAAAGGATAACTGGTCCCGTTAGCCATTGTAGTAACATCCCAGCTAATACCGTTAGTACTAGTTATTATGGTACCTGTTTCGATACCATTGTCGTTTCCTCCCGTGGCAAACCATAAATTTAAATTTTTACTATAATTAACTCCGGTGCCATTGACATCGCTTTTGAAAGGAAAAGAAATGCCATTAGACATACTTCCTGCTTCCCATGTAATAGAATTATTACTGAAAGCTATATTCTGTTCTTCTGACCCTCCGTTACTTCCCGTGGCTATATAAGCATTTTTCTCGGAACTATATATAATATCATAGCATCCTCTTGCAAAGAAACTACCGCCTTCTAATGTAGCATTTCTAACTGCCCAGGAAGCGCCGTCAGAAGAAACTAATAAATTATTATCATTATCTGTCCTACCGGTAGCCAACCAGGTATTGGTTGAATTATTGTAAAAAACACCTAAACCGGCACTAAATATATTTCCACTATCATCAGCTATGAAAGTACTGGTTCCGTCGTTCATGTAAGCTATATCCCAGCTTATTCCGTTATCAGAATAAAGAATATTAGATACATTTCCTTCGGATTTTCCAACAGCCACCCATCTATTATTGCCATAACTCACTGCCCTTCCTCCTTCGAAATGACTTACACCTGGGAAAGTACTAAGCCCCGGAGTTGACATTGTAGCCACAAACCAAGTTACGCCGTCTGTAGAATAAAGAATGTTTTCGTTATTTTGATCTTTTCCAACAGCTACCCATTTACCGGCTCCATAAGCAACATTATGACCTCTTTGTTGCAGACTTGTCGAGTCGCCATTATAAAATATACTCATACCGTCGTTTCGATGAGCTTCTTTCCAATCAATGCCATTATTAGAATAAATAATATTTTTATCTGTATTTCTATTCCAACCTGTTGCTACCCATTTATTATTTCCATAACCTACCCCTCCACCAACATAAAAACTATTAGATAGTTTATAATTAAAACTAGACCCAGTGCTTTCATTCCATTTTTTGCCATCATAACTATACAATAATGTCGGACCATCGGTGGGATTATTCGGCAAAACTGTTGGGAACCCAACCGCTACCGCTTGTACTATTTGTTCTGTACTACTGTCGTCGTCTTTCAAAGCGATTAATATGACTGTCACAATTACAGCTACTACTACTATCATTACCAGAGAACCAATAAATAAATTATTAACTGTCATTTTACTATAAACTTAAATTATTTTTTAAACGAAACATATCCAAAATATTTTTATCATGAGGTAATATTTCCACCGGCGCAATAGGGGTCTGTAAATAGAAAATAACATTCAATAATAATTTAACATACCACGATTTATAAAAAATAAAACTTTGCTGTAAATATTCTTTGCCGTCTAATTTTTCTTGTTGCTCTCTCAATTCTTCGATAAAACTGGCCATTTCCCAAGCATATTTAGGATTAACCCATCCTACTTCGCTGGTATTAAAGATCAAATAAAAATCCCTGCGTTCACTATATAAATTCCTCCATTGTTTTATGAAATCCTGGAAACCTTCGTCGTCCAACGTAGGTCCCAAATCGACAAAAACAGTAGGGTAAGAGGTGGTATCAAAAGTAGCCCACTTCATTTTTAAATTTTAATTGTTTAAATTAAAATTTTAATTCTTAACTAATAAATAATCTTTTATTATTTTCTTTTCTTCTAATTTTTCACATATATAGTTATTAAAATCAACATCGGGATGTTCAAAAAATTCTTTTAATAACATCATTACTCCTAGATAATTAGAATATGCTTCTTTTTTATTAGTAGGAGAACATTGTCTAATTTTAGTAGTTTCGTGGATAGAAAAACGATGTTTATATTCTTTATTACAATGATTTAGACCGTATTTTTTTTCTTCTACATCGAAACAAATGTTTACTCCCTCGGAAGTCCAATTATGATATTCCACTGCGATACCTTTATTGGCTAAAAATGGAGCTAAACGATGCAATGGCATACGGAAATTCTTTTTATTAATAGGACTGATATGATAAACACTATTATATATAGTAAAGTTATTACATTCTAAAATATCATTACAAATCAAGATAGGTTCTAATAATTGTTGCATTTTTTCTATATATACAACCATGTCGTCTTGATCTTCAATAAAAAGAGCACAAAAATTTAAAAATATATGATTGATATCTTCTTTACTATTTTTTATTTTTTTGGATAAAGTTTGATAATTATTTGTATCTATATTTTGTTCTAACCAAACTAGACTTTTTCTTTTTACTTCTACATCTAATAAATTAATTTCATCTAATGAATTTTTTAAATTAACTAAATGATTTGTCATTAATTTAAATACTTTTTCACCGTCTTCGATACTATTTGTTCCGACGCTAGTGATACTACTACTAGAAATTTTGAGATGAATATTCTTATTGTTGTATTGTATATCAGCAGAAATCATATTATTCATAGCTCCTGTGCGCATCCCTCTGCGTGATTTTTTATAACACATAGAAACGATACTACCTTCAAGACCAAAATATTTAATACTTTCACGGGAACCTGATAAAAGTCTCTGTCTAATACCATCCTTGTCAAAAATATTTCTAATAGGTAACCATGATGAAATATTTTTAATATCTACCGAGATATTAAAACTACCAGCAATAGTTATAGTAGAAGGTTTAAAATCTTCTTCGCTGAGAATATTAATATCCATTTTTTATAGAATTTGTATGTTTAAGAAAACAATTTTAGTTACCACCTTTTAAATTTTTCTTTTCCTTTAAGGAATAATAAATTATGACCACAATAGAAATAAAGATAAGTACCGATGCCACTATTATTAGTACAGTAGATACTGTTTTTAATTTCTCGTTTTTATCATTTTCATGAGCAGTATTCCCAGCATTTACCCCCGCATTAGGCAACCCCAGCGAAGTGTTACAAGTATTTTTTTTACAGTCATTACCGTTATTATCATAAAAATAAATACTTTTATAGGTAAAATCTAAATTAGGAAAAGCGGCTTTTTCTGGATAACAAATATAAACATATCTAGTGTTAGTGAATTCATTATTATCGTAACCTATATAATATGGTATATAATTGGTATTAGAACAACTAACACCAGCAGAACTAATTATAGGCACTAATTCTGTATTAGAAGCGATAGCTCCCTGATGGATAGTATTATTTTTATTATAGAAAGTGTTATAAAGAATACGATCAGTATTGGCCGTGTCGTATAGATCTGGAAATTTACTTTTAAATTCCACGTCACCGTTTATTTGATCTAAAAAAACACTGTAATCACAGACATCATTAATGGTTTCAGTATTTAATACGGTCAGGTACTCGGTAGCTGTATTGATCATTCCCTGGTCCGTCCTATTTTTAGCCAAAAAACTAGGGTCAAAATGAGTTATATGACAACAATGAAACCCCATACCTTGACTTCTTCCTCCGGAAGAATTAGAATAATTAGCATCAAATTGTTTATATTGTGGTATGGATTCATTCTTAGCATTAAAACAAAAACACCAAGGATCATTAAAATTACTTTCACAGTCCATTTTATATGAAGATATTAAATGGATAAATTAAATGTTTGTTTTATAATTCAGTCGTAGCTATTTTTGCACCCATGGCGTCGGGGTTATCGGCAATGGCCGCGCTTTCCAAGGACGAAGATCCCGAGCCGCCTTTACTAGCAATGGCCGCGCTTTCCAAGGACGAAGATTCAGAGCCGCCTTTATCATTAAACAAAGCATCGGCCAATTCTCCGGTATCGTCATTGCCAAAAGAAATAGAAGAAGAATCACTGGCATCGGCTTTTTTATGTTTTTTATGATGCCTCATAACCACGCCTATGATAATGATAATGATAATTAATAATATAATAGCCATTATACCCATGCGTGTTATCTTGGCAGTTTGGTCATTGGTTTCATTATTAGAAATATAAGATTTGACCATGTTATTAATAACACAGTCAGATTTATTCGATTCTGCGAGTTTTTTGATATTTATATTTCTAACTTTTGCGTCAGTAAGATTTAATATAATGGGTTCTTCTGCTCCGCTATAATTTTTACATAAACTGTTCAACTGTTGTGTACTTTCGTTCATAATTTTTTGATAATTAGATTGACTAATAGAATCGCTGCCGCCGATACGAGCTAAGGCATCTAATGCCGTAAATAATCCGGCCATATCAGTTATCTGTGCCGATTGTTTATTACTAAGTGTATTAATTAAGGAGGAATCCAAACTAGCTTTCAATATACAACTGGGTGAATTTAAAAGCGCTATTGCTGATATGTCAATATTGCCATAAGAACCCCCGTCTATATTGACCACAATTTCTGTATCATTGGTAACATAATTTATACATTCCTCATTACTAATTTGCGAAATTTGATTACTAGTTTCTTGATAGTTTGATTGGTTGATACTCATAGATAATCCCATTTTAAAAGATAAAATAATAAAAACCATGGATTTTAATTTAAACAGATACAAAAGAAATATTAACCAGAACACACCAAATCAAGTTATCATTGATTTGGTGGCATGTTGTGGTAAAAAAATAAGCGAAGAAAATATCGAAAAACAATTAGAAAAAATTATATCTTTTCTAGAAAATTATAGCTACAATTTACCACCCGATATAACTTATTATAGTAAAAATGATTATATTAAATTAGCTGATTTCGTCAGCAGCAGCAGTAGCGAATGGCAAAAAGAAAATCTTCATCGTGCCCAGCAACACATTATTGATTTTGATGAAAAATTAGAAATTTCTTTACCTATTAGATATGGTTATAAAAATAATAATAATATATTTAATTATGATTTAATTATGCTTTATAATTATTGTTGTCATAGAAATATAAAATTAGAAAAAGAAGACAATATTGATATTATAGCTGAAAAAATAAAAAATAGAAAAGAAGAAGATTCATTAGACGCAGATGATTGTGTGGAAATTATAAAAGACAATGTCGACGATTGTAATAAAGTAGAATTATTACAGATGATGAAATTTCTAAAAAGTAGAAGTAAAAAAGAAAAAGAAATAATTATTAGTCCAGTTCCTGAAAAAATAGTAGAGGAAAAGAAAAGACCAATGAGTAGTATTGAAGATATCAAAAATAATATCAATATCAATTATATGATTTCTAGATCTGATTTGGACGAAAATGAAGCTTTAGTGTACGCGGCTAAATTTTTAGCACTCAATCTTATAGACAGTGATAGTAGAGTAAAAGAGTTAATGGAATATAACCGATGTCGTATGGAAGAAATTACTTATACTCCATTAAGTAATGATAAATTTGGGGAAAGATATAATATTAATAATTATTATTACCGTCTTGATTATTTTTGGCATCCAGAAATTGCTGACATATACCCACAAAAAAATATGAATATTTTGTTAAAAAATGAAGCGATGAAAAGTGATTATGGAAAAACAGAATTGGACGCTAGTTTATGTTATAAAAACTTCTATTTAGGTATCATTCCGGGCCAAGAAAATCAATTGAGTTTTATTAACAAAACCCCTGTATTGCAAATGGATAAAAAACGTGTTTTGACATTTGGTGTTAGAGAAAAAGAAGAGTTTATTTTGTTAAGTATAGAAGAAATTATAACTCATTTCAAAAATAATAAAAGTTTAGTAGATTTTACAAATAATGAAAAAATAAACGAATCTGCTGTTAGAAAACTAAAAAATATTTGTAAATTATTTTCTAATGACGATGATTATATGAATTTGTTAGAGTTAATAGATAATATAGAGAATAATAAATTTGAAGATAATAAATTTGAAGATAATAAATTTGAAGATAATAAATTTGAAGATAATACTTTAATAGAAGATTTTAAAAATAAATATTTATTTGCCAGTGACCAAATAGACAGAGTAATAGAAGAAATATTTTTCTTAGCTATGTATATAAGAGGTTGGAAAATTAACGATATATATGATTATCCATTAAAAAGAGAAAATTGTTTGAATCATAAAGAAAACGAAAGAAAAATTACCAATAATATCAGATCCAGTATAAGAACTATTAATAATTATACTGACAATATTGCTGACAAAAGTATCAGTAAAATGATCAAACAAATACCATTAATGAAATATAATAATATAGATAAGAAATTTTATAATATGGAAGGAGGAGTAACTATTTTCGAAAGAATGAAAATAATTAATGACACAGAAGAAAATGACCATGAATACTTAAAAGAAAGTAGTAATATTTTTACAACCAGTGCTTACCATTATTTAAATATTTTAGCAAGTAAAAAATTATTTAATTTAGATAATTTGGAGTTTGTTTAATATATATAATATTTCCCGCACTGTTGTTTAATTCTTCGCATAATCGCTAAAACTTTATTTTTTTTAGCTGCCCATATACCGTCGATAAAGTCATTATTGCACTGTTGTTTTTTTATTTTACTCAGATAACGTAGTACTTCAAATTCGTTACCATGGACACATATAACGGCTCTTTCTTTTAAATCTTTGGCAGTATTATCTTGATAAGATTTGGAGATATAAGAATCTCTCAGAGTAAGGGAATAAAAATTATTATTTTTTATACGATAAATATTTTTAATATTATCTTTGGGTTTTAGAAATAATTCTTCCAATAATTCCCTTTCGCACCCTTCTTCTATTTTTTCATTTTCTTTTTGATGACCGCTGATGCAAATTTGGCATTCCCCGGTCTCATATTTGACCCCTAAAACAAAATTATTTTCAGGTACGTATTTTTCTATGACTTCGATCAAACCGTCTGGAATAAAATTAGTTATCCTTAACCTTTGATTAAGCATTAAAACATCTGTGTTTAAATCACGTAAATAGACACTCATTTTAGAAATAAATTTAACTAAAATTGAAATTTTTTAATCAACTTATCTTTATATAATAACAATATGGAGAAAATTCCAGAAAATTATAAAAAATATCTAGATCCCAACGAGGATGATATTAATTATTTAATCAACTATTATTGGTGGCATAATTACATTAATGGTAATGTAGAATGTCCGCCGCCATACTAATTTAATATTTAATATAATTATATTAAATATATATCTTCTATTATAGAAGAGCCGGATTTGGGGTAGTAGAAGCAACACCATGGCCCCCTTTTCCCGAAAAAGAAAAAGATGCTCCTCCCGAAGATTCGGTCCAAGTTTTACCATCATTAGAATACATCAAGTTACCATAACCACCTCCAGTGTCTCCCCCTACTGCTACCCACAAGGGATTTCCACCAGAATCCTTCCCATAAGCCACGCCGTTGCCAGTAATAGTAAAAGATGCTCCTCCCGAAGAATCGGTCCAACACATTCCATCAGTAGAATACATCAAGCTACCATAACCACCGACATTGTCCTTTCCCGCTGCTACCCAGAAGGGATTTCCACCAGAATCCTTCCCATAAGCCACCCCGAATCCCGAAAAAGAAAAAGATGCTCCTCCCGAAGAATCGGTCCAACACATTCCATCAGTAGAATACATCAAACTACCATAACCACCTCCATCTTTCCCTGCTGCTACCCACAAGGGATTTCCACCAGAATCCTTCCCATAAGCCACCCCGGAGCCCGAAACAGAAAAAGATGCTCCTCCCGAAGATTCGGTCCAAGTTTTACCATCAGTAGAATACATCAAGTTACCATAACCACCGCCGCCGTTGCTCCCCGCCGCTACCCACATAGGACTGGTCCCATTAGTGGTCCCATAAGCCACCACCCCTCTGCCCGCAAAAGAAAAAGATGCTCCTCCTGAAGAATCGGTCCAAGTTTTACCATCAGTAGAATACATCAAGTTACCATAACCACCTCCAGTGTCTCTCCCTACTGCTACCCACAAGGGATTTCCACCAGAACCCTTCCCATAAGCCACCCCTTCGCCATGGGAAGAAAAAGATGCTCCTCCTGAAGAATCGGTCCAAGTTTTACCATCAGTAGAATACATCAAGTTACCATAACCACCTCCAGTGTCTCCCCCTACTGCTACCCACAAGGGATTTCCACCAGAACCCTTCCCATAAGCCACCCCGGAGCCCGCCGTACTAGAAAAAGATGCTCCTCCTGAAGAATCGGTCCAAGTTTTACCATCAGTAGAATACATCAAGTTACCATAACCACCGCCGCCGCTACCCGCCGCTACCCACCTTACTGTTTCCGAAACACCGCCACTATCTCCTCCTTCGTCTTTTTTCTTCTCCAATCCCAACCCCAGTCCTAATCCTAACCCCAAAGCTATCACTACAAAAATTAGAATATAATATATTGGTTGCATTTTAAAATGAAAAAAAAACAATTATTAAAATGACGTATAGCAAGATCGTTATCAAAGATAATCCTAATGCCGAAAAAGATGGCAAGAGGGCCATTGCAGAAATTACCAAAGAAAATGGTAAAGTTAAGGTAGTTAAATTTGGCTTACATAATTCGGGCGGTACTTTTTTCGATGGCGCCACTGCCGAAAAAAAAGCTAACTATATAGAAAGGCATAATAATAGAGAAAAATGGGGCGAAAATGGTACATGTACAGCCGGTTTTTATAGCCGCTGGGTACTCTGGGAAAGCCGTAGTAAAAGCGCTATAAAAGAAGCCATTAAAAAACATTCCGGGGTCAGTAAAGTATCAATTACTACTCTCAAAAAAATCAAAGTAACCAAACCTAATTAATTACTTTATATTCTTGGCCTTTTTCGTCTTTTCCCTTTTTTCCAGAAACTATATTATAAATAAAAAAAATTATTAGTATTTGCCAAAATAACTGAAGACTAAAATTTATTATTAATAATATAATTGCTAATTTTTCATCAATATAAGTATCATTAATAAAAATATTAAAATTTAATTCTTTATGGGTAAAAATTTCTTCTAATATTTTATAATTTAGAATAATACGTGTCAAAATCCAGGAGCAAAAAAAAGAAAATAGTGATAAATTAGACAATATACAATGATGATTATTTTTAGTTATTTCATACATTTTATTGGTAATTTTACCAAAATTAAGAAAAATATCAGATATATCGTGAGACAGAGCAATGATTACACCGATACGAACATGTCTATATGCACTTACAGCCAGCAACGATATTGTCATAACATGATGAGTTAACATGATATAATAATCTTTGGTTTTTCTGTCTAATTGTTTGATTTGAATATAATATCGAGCAAAATATAAATAATAATAAATATAAATAGACCATTCAAAAGTATATTGCCATATCATACTTAATTTATAAAGCCATGCGCGATCATAAAAAGTCAAACTACCGAAAATAAAAAAAGTTGCATGTTCTACCAATAAATATACGTTTTCTTCTATTTTATTTTTATAAGGAGTAAGTGAAAAAAAATCTTTAATTCTACTTTTTGTATAATTAACTACATTTTCTAATATAGTTAATAGCATTTTATATTACTTGATATTAAATTGAAAATTAAATTAATATTATCATTAATAATAATATTAAACAAGATGTCTTCTTTTATACCAAAAACAGATATTAGCTACGTTCCTGTTTGGAAAGGAGGCAAATATTGCGATGGTTGTGAAGCCCTTGATAATGATTTAGGTGGCGAAAATCAAGAACATCATTACGGGGGTTGTATTAAACCTCCTTGGGCGGAAGAAGTTCCTGATATAGACGAAGAAGAAGAAGAAGAAGAAGAAGAAGAAGTTCCTGCGAGAAAAAAACGCAAAATCGAAGAACTTCATCAGAAATTACATAGTATGAAGAATAATATTGATAAAATAGAAAAAGATATTATGGCTTTACAAGAATCTTTTTCAAAAGATAAATAAATTATAGTTTAAAAATTAACTTATTAAACTACTTTCTTCTGCCTCGGCTTCTTCTGCGACATCAGAAACGGTATAGGCATAACGAGCCCACCATAAGACAGAAATAAATATACTAAAACCCAACGAAACCCATTGTTTACTTTCTACTTTAAATTTAGAAGGATGAATCATCCATACCATAGCAGCCCAGGTTAAAATACCAGCTATTATCAAGAATATTAAACTAACCCAATGAGCAGTTCCCAAAAAAGATAGATAGCTATTCCTTGCCCCCATCCAGATAATGAGAGCAAATCCCACTAAAATAAAAGCCACCGAGGCCGAAACTACATAAATATCTTTATTCATTTTACTTAGCCAATTTTTCTTTCTTTAATTGATTTTGATATTCTTTGATAGTTTTCTTAAAAACTCTATTCTTGTTTAATTTTCTTACATCCGAACATGCCCTGACTTCTTTGGTATTTAACCAGGCCATTAAATTGAGAAAATAACTATCTTCGTGATCGGCAATATCTTCCACAGACATATCACTTTCAAATTCAGGAATCATAATCCCGTTTTTTGGATTGAGGGAAAAAGTATCATCACGATCGTCTAAAATAAAGGTATTTTTTTCATTTAATTTGCCTTTGGTTCTAGGGTCATCGTAAATCTTTTTCAATGGTTTTTTCAAATAATCCTCTTCTCCCACAATGCAATCGTCATAGGTATATATCAACATAGGTTGTTGTTCTTTAAAAGGAAACATAATTTCGCACATTTTTTCTACATACTTTTTCTTGCCAGCGGACCATATAATAATATTGTCAAAATATTCAAAGCAAAAATCTAAAAATTCTCGCAAATAGGGGCGATAAATTCCAGCTAAAACAGTCACCACTCCGGCACCCGAAACAGTCACTACATCTATTAATTTCATACGATATAATTTTCGTCTGTATTTTATACGATCTTCTTCGCTATAAATTTTAAGCATACCAAAATCTTCTATTTCGCCATGAGTATGGACCAATGTGGCATCTATATCTAATACAATATTTTTATTAGTAGTAGGCATATTTTATATTAATTTGTTATTATTATTTTCTAAAATATTTAAATTGAAATTTTTATTAACATTAAGAAAATAAAATCAGGATGGGTGCCTCTTTTGGTAAAAGAAGAAGTCATGGTTTTACAAGATCTGCGCATGTAAATATATTAAAAAAAGATATTTCTGATTTTTTATCGGAAATTAATTTTTCTACTATATCTTATAAAAAACATGTCATTATTACCCAAGCAGAGATGCTTATGAGTAGAACATTAAATTATTTTGAAGACAAAGAAGATAAAATACCTTTTTTAGAGAGACAAGTCCCTCCTGCTTATGATGAAGAAAATAACGAGAGGAATATTAATAATAATCAATTTAGAGAATATATGAAACGTGTTGTTTTCTATCTTCAATATTTTTTAGAATTATAATATGTAAATATATATTATAATTTATAAGCAGCCACAAACAATAAGAAGGACAAAATAGCCGCTTGGAAAGCTACTAATTCATGAACACTAGAATGATAAATATTGGAAAGATCATTGATGTCACAGGCTATATCAACAGAATTAATACATAGTACCGGGTCTTCGTAAACTTGATATAATTCGTACATCCAGTATCCTATGGATATTAAGAAGAAAATTAAGAACAAAGCCATAAAACCATATCTAATATAACTAATAGTTTTTTTGTCAATATTTTTATTTACTCTATTAATAATAGGGGTTTCCATTTTATATAAAAAATGAAATTATTATAAATACAATAATAATTTAAATACTTGAATAATTTTCTGTAAATAATATAGATGAATTAACATTTTATATAAAAAAGAACAGAAAGAAATTGTATATAAAATTATAATATTTAAGAACTCAAAAATATATTTTTAAAAATTAGTATAGTTCTTGATTAATAGACCATATAACAAAACATAAACGTTTTTCTCTATTGTCAATAAATAGTTGCCAATTATTTTTGTCTTTATTTTTTTTTGACAAATCTACGCTGTACGGAGTATTATTAATACTGGCATTTACTACATCTTTAATATGCTTTTTATAAGAAGCATCAGTATTAGGTTGTGTTATCTGAACACAAACGACGTGCGGGGTATTTATAAAATTAAATAATTTTTTATAAGTTTCTTTATTATTTAACATAGACAATACATAATCTATTTTTTTCTGTCTTTTCTTTATTGTAAATATTATATCATTTTCACTTACATTTATAATAATTGGAATACGTTTACTTGTTATTTTTATCTCATCATTTATGGGTTCTAAATTTTCAATATTTTTTGTATTTAAAAATAATTTTTTTGAACCTGTCGTGCTATATTTTGTTTTTCCAATAGGATTTTTATAGAATTCTTCGTATTCATTTATAGCAGCAATTGATGTTCTATGTGGACCTGTTTTATGTCCGTTTAATATTTCTTGTTTCCAATAACCACTCATTCTACCAGGCAAACCTTGAACTTGAACGTTTGTGTCATATTTTTTTACATATTTTTCATGTGTAGTACCTATTTTCTTTTTCCATTCATTCGGTATCAAATTAGCACGACGATAAAAACCTTTAACAGCTATTACTAAATGGTTTGAAATATTATTAAATATATCTGATAATTCTTCATTATTTATCCTATCGACCGATGTATGATTTTTAAAATCTATGTTATTTCTTATACAAGCATCAAATATAAAATCTTTATTTTTTTCATCAGTTCTGACAATATGAACCCTGTAATCTGAACCATAATTTTGTAAAATATCTTCCTGAACCCATTTTCCAGCACTTTCGGCGCTATTTATAGGATAATATTCTTGAATAATTCCAAGTTCTAAAAACTCTTTATGTCCTATATAACTATCTGGTATAGTCATATAATGCGTATGATGTCTATCCCCCCATTTGTATAAATCTCTCAACTCATTTATCATCGTAGCAGAGACAAATACAAACCGAATATTATTTTCTTCCATATATTTAATATCTAATATACCACTTTCCTTTAATAGTTCGTGTAATTTTTGACCCTCTTTATCACCGCTGTCAATTTCATCATTTATTATTATAGCATTTTTTAAATTTCTTAATTTATTTTTTGATTTTTTTAATTTACCATGATGATATACATTATCTTTGAAACACGATGGTATTTTATCTTTCATATCATCTTCCCAAGATATATTACTCATAGCAGTTATAAAGAATATATTATTTCTATGTAGAACAAAATCATTATCAGAATGTGTAGTCATATTTTTTGCTATTTCAATCATAAGACCATCCATACCTACTTTTGTTCTCTTTACAATACTAATAACTCTTGTAGATGTTTCGTAAAATTTATTACATATTGTGATAGCATCTTCTTTTTGATTAGCAAATATATATTCACTACTGGCTTTTACATTACCAGTAATAAACATTTCCTTATTTTTTTTTGTAGCACTCTGGTAATCATTTAATACAATTTCTCTATTCAAATCAAGTATTGAATTTTCCATTTTGTTGTATTTGTTATAATATAATTATTAATTTTTAATTCAATTTTTTAATAATTATTAATCAACAAGAACAATTTATAAAAAGGATAGTATTATTTATATCTTGATGTCTAATTCTTTTGTATTTATGATGAAACAAATTGAAAATTAGTATAGTAATA
>Ga0307488_10001929_pt1 | contig 17526 bp, 12 predicted proteins | sample SB02metaG_FD_202248 | JGI IMG/M metagenome (GOLD analysis project Ga0307488, IMG submission 202248) | Sea-ice brine microbial communities from Beaufort Sea near Barrow, Alaska, United States - SB 0.2 | ecosystem: Environmental > Aquatic > Marine > Coastal | place: USA: Alaska | collected... | reverse complement strand
TGATGTTGGAGTGAATTTCGCTAAAAACGAAAACACTGTTGTATCATTAGGTGGACTTGAAGCATTAGTTTTAGGTGGACAATGGAACATGACTCTTGAAGCAAGAGAGGGACAACCTTATGGTTCTATCGTAGGAAACTATTGGGAACGTACTCCAAATGGAAGTATTCTTTATGAAAACGGTCAAGCGAAGTTAGCTTCAGGAACAAAAATTCTTGGAAATGTAACTCCTGATTGGGCTGGTGGAATGAATTTCACTTTAGATTATAAAAACTTTTCTTTTTATACTTTGATAGATGCAAAAATAGGTGGAGATATTCACTCTATGACAACTACTTGGGGTAATTATGCTGGTGCATTATCAAACACTGTTGCAGGAAGAGAAACAGGTATTATAGGTGATGGACAGATGCTTGCTACTGATGGTATTACTTATGTACCAAACAATGTTGTAGTAACTGCTGAATCTTTTAATAAAAATTTCTACAGTAATTCAATAGTTGAATCTGCAGTATTTGATGCTTCTTATGTAAAGTTACGTCAAATGATGCTAACGTATAAGTTACCAAAAGACTTGTTAAACAATACAGGAATAAATGATGTAAGTTTTTCAGTGGTAGGTCGTAACTTAGCGATATTGCATAAGAACGCTCCACATATTGATCCAGAATCTGCTTTTAGTAGTTCAAACGGTGAACAAGGTCAAGAATTTGGTCAAATTCCATCTACTAGAACTATAGGTTTTAATGTAAGAGTTGGACTATAATTAACTATTAATAAAAATAAAAATAAAAAATATGAAACGATTTAAGTTAACATCGATCTTTGCACTCATAGCTGCTATAGTTTTTGTGAGTTGCGATAAAGATTTTGAGGAAATAAACGTAGATCCAAATAATCCAACTGCTATTCCATCTCACTTACTACTTCCTAGTGCTGTGAGACAGATGCAAAATACTAATTATAGTACTTTTGTAGGTGGTGAATTTGCTGGATGGGCACAACAAGTAACTAAAGTACAGTACAATGATGAAGAGAGATATATCCCTCGTGAATCTGTAGTTTCTTCTACATGGAGTAACTATTTCGCAATTGGTATTTCTGATGCTTATTCTATGTCTACTTTAGCTGAGGCTGAAGGTAATAGTAAAGTTATGGCTGTAGGATTAATTTTACAAGCATATGGTTACTCTATCTTAACTGATATTTATGGTGATATTCCTTTTTCAGAAGCAATGTCTGCTAATGAAGGAATTATATCTCCTGCATATGATCCACAAGCTGCAGTTTACACTGGAATATTGGGAATGCTTGACACAGCAATGACTCTTATCAATGGAGAAGGGTCTATTGATGCAACATCTGATATTTTATATTACGGTGATGCTAGTGGTTGGGAAAAATTTGCTGCTTCATTAAAATTTAGAGCTTTAATGAGAATTTCAGGAAAATCAGATGTTTCAGGTGATTTAAATTCATTAATTAATTCTGGAAAGTTATTTGGTTCAAACGATGATGAAGCTAAATTAATTTATGAAGGTTCTGATCCTAGTGCAAATCCTTTATATGAGTCTATTGTTTTCGGAACAAGGGGTGAATGGAAAGTAAATTCTGTGCTTGTAGATATGCTACAGAACAACGATGATCCAAGGCTTTCTGTAATGGTTGGATTAAACGATGCTGATGAATATAGAGGTAAACCAGCAGGAATTGAAAGTGTACCAAACGATGATTATAATTATGCTAATGTATCTCCACTTGGAGACTTCTATTTACGTCCAGAAGCACCAGGATATTTCGTTTCTTATGCTGAACTTCAATTTTTAATGGCTGAAGCAGCAATAGAAGGAATGATTAGTGGATCTGCACAAGCTTATTATGATAAAGGACTTGATGCAAGTTTTGCTGCCAATGGTATTTTACAAGCTGATGCTGACGCTTTTAAAACTCAGACAGGAACTCCATTAAGTGTTGTTAATAATGATGCTTTAGAGCAAATAGGAAATCAAAAGTGGATAGCTATGTTTACTCAAGGTATTGAATCATGGACAGAGCAAAGAAGAACAGGATTTCCTGTATTGTCTCCTGCTATCGATGGAAATATAAGTGAGATTCCATCAAGATTTACATATCCTACTATTGAAAGTTCAATAAATGGAGCTAACTACAGTGCTGCAGTTGCTTCGCAAGGTGCAGATTTATTAACGACCAAAGTATGGTGGAATAAATAATAAAATTAATAAAATTAAAATTATGAAAGCAATAAAAAAAATAAGCATTATATTTTTATCATTGATAGTATTTTATGCTTGTAATGATGAAGATCTAAATGTCGATAACCCTGCTGGTACTGCAGAGACTGGAGGTCTACTTGATGTAAAAAACATATCATTGAATTATGTAGTTGGAAATCCTGGCCCTTACAGTGCGTCTCTAAGAGTATTTCAAGGAGCTGTAAAGTCTACTAGTGTAAGAATCGCAAAGACTTTTTACACTACTGAGGTTGAGATGGTTGATGGTGAAGAAGTAAAAACTGTTGTTGTATCTAATACAGTTGATAACTTTAAAACTATTGATATTACAGATACTGCTCAGAATAGTCTAATAAGTTATGAATTCACTTTTCCTGAATTAGTAGAAGGATTAAGTGTTGCAGGAACTCCTTTATCTTCTAATGATGGTGATTTCACCATTGGAGATTATTGGGAAATGCAATATTTCACAACTACTAGTAATGGTTTAGAAACTTTAAACTATGCAACTACACAAGCTGCAGTTTCGACTCGATTTGCTGGAACTTACACTGTTTTAAAAGGTGAGTATTTCAGATTAGGTGCGAATAATGGTGCTGGTGCAATGTGGACTGGTGAGAAAATGGTAATTAAATCTATTGATGCGACTACATATCAATGGGCTGAATGGGGAATTGTATCAGGATGGGCTGGAAATGTATTGTTTTTCCAAATTGATCCTGCTACTTCTGCTATTACTTTACCAATAGAATGGGATGGTGTTGCTCAAATATTAAATGATCAACCTATTATGACGTATCCATCGGATGCTTCGAACTTAACGAATGTAAGTGGTCTCACAACGGATCCTAATGTAGCTACTTTAGTTCCAAATGGTAAAGATCAATTAGATTTTGTCTATGGTTACCTTACTGCAGGTTCAGGACCTAGAGAGTTTTATCATTTATTAGAGAAAATAGTAAACTAATTAAAAAAAATAAATAAAATTATGAATTCAATAATATTTAAGAAAAGTGTTCTTCTTTATTCTATGATGGCATTAGTATTACTAGTATCTAGTTGTACTTCTGATCAAGAAGAATATACAGGAGCAGGTAATGTAGTACCTACATCACCTCAAATTACAATTACACCTGAGGTTTCAAACCTTAGTTTAGTTGAAGATGACTCATCATATAGTTATACTGTTGCGTTAAGTACAGTACAACTTGTGGATGTTGTAGTGAAAATTTCACAAGTAGATGGAGATGCAACAATGGGAGAAGATTTTACTATTGATAATTCTTTAGTAATTTCTGCAGGATCAACATCTGCAACTGGTACAATCACTATTTTATCTGATGAACTAGCTGAAGAAACTGAAACTGTAACAATTCAAGTAGGTGATAATACAACTGCAAATGCAAGTATCACGCCTGAGACTATGACTTTCACAATTTTAAATTTAAGTGAAGGTGATCTAGTAATTGACCTTGATTGGATGCAATCAAGTTCTGTTACTGATAATTTTGGAAATGAGGCTGATCCTTTAGATGTTGCTGATTTAAGATTGTTAATAACTAATGTACCTTATACACAAATTTTAGATTCAGCAGATGGTGGTGAATTCGAAAACTATGTATTAACAGCAGACAAGCCAGATGGAGAATATTATGTTGTTGCTGATTTTTATAGTGCTACAGATATTGAAACCAATATTGACTTGAATGTTACATTTAATCAACTTGGGAAAATCAATGATCAGACTTATAATTTCACTGATGCTTTAAATACTGGATTAACTTGTTCTAGTGTTTATTTTATTATGGCTAAAATTATTAAAGTAGGTTCAGACTATACAATATCTTATGCTGGTCAAAAGAACGCTATTGATTTAGCTGACTATGTGGGAACTTGGACTGGAACAGATATGTGGGGTCCTACTGAGGTTACTACAACACTTGATGCTGATGGTGTATTATGGATTACTGGTGTTGGAGTTACATTTATGGAAACTGCATGGGAAGAAGTAATTGCTGATCAAGTATCACTACCTATGGAAATTGATCTAGGTACTGGAGCATTTACAATAGATGAAGCTTATTATATGACTACTACTTATAATGGTGCTGTTCAAGATGTATATAACTTGAGTGGTACTGGAGTTATAGATATCTGTGGAAGTAACACTATGGATTTAGAGTATGACTTTGTACAAGGCGGAACTTCATATAACGCTTGGTTAAATCAATATGGATATTTCTTCGTTGAATCAAATGTTTTACAATAGTACAGTAACATTATCTTAATAAAAAAAACCATCAGTCAGTTGACTGATGGTTTTTTATTTTACATACATTTGCAACATGGAATAAAATCATCAAAAATATTCAGAATAAGAGCAATTATTGAAGTAATAAATTCAGATGCAACCCTCCAAAAAGTATATTTACAAGATAATTTAACTTCCGTACTAAGCGGTTTGATAAAAAAAACTACCAAGTAAATTGGTAGTTTTTTTTTGCGATAAATGTTAAACTTTATAATTATACAAACTTCTTAATTATAATGATCGTTTATTATTATAAACCTCCATTTTACTATTCATTGCTAGAATCGAACCATTCATTAATTTTCTCCTTACAGTTGTTTATTTCATGAAAAAGTTATTTGGATTATTAACATTTTTTTAAGAATTTTGAATAAATTAATTCAAATAATTATACAAATGAAAACAAAGTTTAATAGAATTTTAACGCTACTACTAGCGTTCGTAGTGCAATTTACGTTTGCACAGTCTAAGACTATTTCTGGAACTGTTTCTGACGATTCAGGACCTTTACCAGGAGTAAGTATTATAATTAAAGGTACTAATAATGGTTCTGAAACAGATTTTGATGGTAATTACGTCATAACTGCTTCTGTTGGAGATATTCTTCTATATAGTTTCGTAGGAATGGAAGATACTCAAAAAACTGTAGGTGCTTCTAACACTATGAATGTAACAATGAAATCAGGAAATGTTCTTGATGAAGTTGTTGTGGTTGCTTATGGAACTCAAACTAAAGAAGCAATTGTTGGATCTGTTGCAGTTGTAAGTTCAGATGTGATAGAAAAACAACAAGTTGTTTCTATTACTAATGCGATACAAGGTAGTGTTCCTGGAGTAAATATAATTTCTGCAGGTGGACAACCTGGAGATAATCCAACGATTAGAATTCGTGGTATTGGTTCCATTAATGCAGGTGCTGATCCTCTTATTATTTTAGATGGCTCTCCATTTAATGGTAATATTAACTCTATTAGTTCTGATCAAGTAGAAAGTATGAATGTTCTTAAAGATGCAGCTGCTACTGCATTATACGGTTCAAGGGCTGCTAATGGTGTAATTTTGATTGTTACTAAAAAAGGACGTAAAAACGCTCCTACCAAAGTTACTTTTAGAAGTTCTGTTGGATTCGCTGATAGAGCGGTTGATCAACATGACAGATTTGGTACAGATGATTTAATGACCTACCAATGGGAAGCAATTAGAAATTCAAATCAATATGAAGGAGGACAAGACCCAATTACAGCAGGGACTAATGCTTCTAATAATTTAGTTCTTGGTTTAGGTTACAATCCTTATGGACCAGGTGTACCAAATCCTGTAGATGCTAATGGTAATCTAGTTACAAGCAACAAATTATGGGAAACGGATTGGGAAGAATTAATGTTTAACGACAATGCCCAAAGAACTGAATATGGTTTAACTGCATCTGGAGGAACAGAAAATAGCACATACTTTTTATCTGCAAACTATTTAGATCAGGAAGGTTCTGTAATAGAATCTGATTTCGAAAGAATAACAACTAGATTAAATGTTAATACAGATGTTAATAATTGGTTAGATTTAGGGTTTAGTTCTGCTTATTCAACTCAAAAACAAAACAGGCCAACTCAATCTGGTGGTGGGTATCAAAGTGCAGTGCAATGGACACAAATAGTTTCATCAATTTACCCCGTAAATAGAAGAGACGAGAATGGCGAATATATATTAGATGGATTTGGCAATACTATTTTTGACTATGGAGATAATCCTCAGGTTGTTAATGGAGTTAGACCTGTATTTGAAGGTGAAAATGCATACGGATCTCTTTTCAATTATGATAACCTCAATAGACGTCATCAATTTAATGCAAACGGATTCATTAACATTAAGTTTGCTGATTATTTAAGTTTTAAATCTACTATCGGTTATGAACAATATACATTTGATGGATTTCAGTATATACATAACGAATTTGGATATGCTGCAAACGCTGGAGGTAGAGTTTCTCAAGATAGAGATATTACAAGAACTACTAACTTTACGAATGCTTTAAATTTCAATAAAACTTTTGGTGCAAATCATAATGTAAGTGCAAATTTAATTCAAGAAGCATACAAGTTAAATTACAGTACGATGAACGCTCAAGGTATAGGGTTTCTTCCAAATGTACAAGTTCTAAATGGTAGCACAACTCCTGAAAGTGTTGGTGGTGCAATTTTTGATCAAAGAATTGAAAGTTACTTAGCACGTGTTGCTTATAATTATGATAACAAATACTTTTTAGAAGGTTCATGGAGAACAGATAGTTCGTCCCAATTTAGTCCAGAAACACGTGAAGGAGAATTCTTCTCTGTTGGTGGATCATGGATTATTTCTAAAGAAAACTTTATGCAAAATGCAAGTTTCATCAATTACTTGAAATTAAGAGGATCTTATGGTGAACTAGGTAATAATAATGTAGGTTATTTCCCTTACACAAATAATTTTGATACTGGATGGAATGAATTAGGTAACACAGGTGTACTTGTAGTAGACTTAAATGACCCAAGACTAACATGGGAAACTACAGCACAATCTAATGTTGGTTTAGATTTTAGAGTTCTTGAAAATAGATTAAAAGGTACCGTAGAATACTATAATAAAGAATCTGTTGATTTAGTTTATGACCAACCATTACCTCCTTCTACTGGTTTTGAGGATATTACTACAAATATTGGATCTCTTAACAATTCTGGTGTAGAAGTTTCTTTAGAAGGGTCTATTATTCAAAAAGATGATTTTACTTGGAATGCTGGCTTTAATGTTTCATTTGATAGAAACGAAATTACTGAGTTAACACAAGACGAGTTTATTAACGGAACAAAACTATGGAAAGAAGGAAATTCTTTATATCAGTTTTACGTTCGTGAATATGCTGGTGTAGATCCTTCTAATGGAGATGCATTATGGTATAAAGACATTCTTGATGTTGATGGTGAACCTACTGGTGTTAAAGAAGTGACTAATGACTATGCTACTGCTACTCGTTATGAAACAGGTAAAGAATCTATTCCAGATTTTATGGGAGGTTTCAACACAAATGTTAGATTTAAAAACTTTGACTTAAGTCTTTTATTTAACTTCAGTTTTGGAGCATATATTTATGATTCTACTTACGCTAGTTTAATGAATGGATTCGAAAATTTAGGTCGTGCTGCATCTCCAGATCTTGCTACTAGATGGCAAAACCCAGGAGACGTTACTTATATTCCACGTTTATCGAATGCTAGTAATGATTTCAATGCAACTTCTGATAGGTTTTTATTCCAGAATGATTACATTAGGCTAAAAGCACTTAATATTGGTTATAACTTTGACAAAGATCTAATTGCGAAAGCTGGTCTTTCTGGAGTTAGAATTTACTTTCAAGGAGATAACTTATTTACATACCAAAGTCATGAAGGTATAGATCCAGAACAAAGTTTTGCTGGTACGACTAATAGCCGTTCTTTTAACCAAAGAATTATGTCATTAGGATTTAATATTGAATTATAAAACACAAACAAAATGAAAAAAATATTTATAAAAATTTCGACAGTAATTTTCATCTTTGCTTTTTTAACAGCATGTGAGGATGATTTTGTAAACGAACCAGCACCGACAGATCAAGTTGGTGAAAACGTAATCTTTGGTTCTAGAACTGGTGCAGACGCATACATTTCTGGTATCATGAGAAGATTTAGAACACAGTTTGACGCTACAGATTCTGCTGGGTTGAATTCAATTTATTATGCTAGAACAGTTAAAGGTAACGATCTTATTCAACGTAACACTTGGTTTACTTACGATTATGAAAACGATAATAGAGAGCCTACTTATAGAAGAGTACGTTTCACTTGGAACTATTCTTACCATATGATTGGGCAAACTAATATTTTAATTACTGGTGTAGAGAATTCTCCTGCATTATCTGATCAAGATAAAAAAGAATTAATAGGTCAAGCTAAAGCAATTAGAGCTTTATTTTACTTTCAATTGGCACAAGAATTTCAACATACATATTCGTATGACAAAACATTACCTGCACCACCAATCGTAACCTCAATTACAACTGAAGGTGGACCAATGTCTACTTTAGAAGAAATGTACACTTTAATTTTAGACGATTTAACATATGCAGTAGCTAATTTAAACGACAGTCGTTTAGGTAAGTCTTATATAAACAAAGCTGTTGCAAATGGAATTTTATCTAGAGTTTATTTAACTATGGAAAATTGGGCTGGTGCTCAAACTGCAGCAAATGCAGCTTATGGTGGTGGAACTCCATTTTTAGATGCTAGTACTTATGGTAATGGTTTCGACGATTATACAAACCCAGAATGGATTTGGGGAAGTGCTCAATCATCTGACCAATCAAATTATTATTGGGGTGCTCCTCATGCGCAAGCAGATCATTATACATTATCTTATTCTGCAACTTATGTGAATAATGATTTTGTAAACCTTTTCTCTGCAACAGATGTTCGTGCATTATTTGCAGAAAAGTTAAATGTTCCTGATGAAGATTACAGAAATTGGGTAACTACAAAGTTCACATTTAACTTTGATTCTGATCATCCGATAATTAGAACAGCAGAAATGCTTTTAACAGAGGCTGAAGCAATGGCTCGACAATCTTTCGATGTACCTGCTGCTGCTCTTTTATTCTCTTTGCAATCTAACAGAGATATAAATGCAGTTGCTTCTGGTAATACTGGAGTAGATCTTATTAGTGAAATCATGGTAGAAAGACGTAAAGAATTATATGCCGAAATTGGAGTTGAATGGTTCGATGCAAAAAGAACTCGTTCTGGAATTACAAGAACTGGAAATCAAAGAATTATGTCTGTAGCTGATTTATCTGCGGATGATAAGAAATTCTTCCTTAAAATACCACAGATTGAAATTGATGCAAATGATAACATTGATGATAGCATTAATGCTGACAGATAAAAATTAGGATTCCTGGTCTTTTAAGTTAAGTATTTAAAAGACTTGGAACTTTAAATCATTACATCTTAAATTATTAAAACAAATTATTTATATTATGAAAAACCTTAAATATATATTTCTTCTAGCAATCTCAGCTTTTATACTGAATGGTTGTTCTGAAGAAGAAGAAGACAGAAGTTCAGCAAATTATATAACTTTTGAAACATCAACGTTTGATTTCCCGATTAATGTAGGAACTACAGTTACTGGCGAGATTAAAATATTTTCTGCTATAATCACTGGTTCTGCAAGAACTTTTGATATTTCAGTTAATTTAGAAGCAACGACTGCAGATCCTGTATCATACATTGTCCCAACTACTGTTACAATTCCTGCTAATTCTAGCGAAGGAATGATAGAAGTTACTGTTTCTGATGTTAACATTGGTCTCCTTGGTGAAACTCTAGTAATTGATTTGATTCCAACTAGCGGATTATATGTAGGAGAAGCAATTACATTCAACATCTCACAAGTTTGTGATTTCCCTGTAGTATTAGACATTCTATTTGATGGATATGCAAGCGAAAGTTATTATGAAATTTCTAATGCTTCTGGTAGTACCGTTGCAACTGGTGGAGATTGGGAAGATGGCCTTCCTTCTTTCAGTAAATCTTTATGTTTAGCAGACGGAACTTATACTTTCACAATTACTGATTCATGGGGAGATGGTTTATCTTATCCTGCAAACGGAAGTGCAACCATTACTCAGAACGGTATAGAATTAGCTACTGTTTCTGGTGATTTTGGTCTTGAACATTCAATGGATTTTACAGTGAGCAATTAATCCTTAGATAAAATATTGAATTATCAAAAAAGGATTATCTTTAGTTAGGTAATCCTTTTTTGAATTTAATTTGAAATAAACTATTCCATGAAAGAACTATTCACTATACTCATAATTATATCATCCTTATTTTCATTTGCTCAATCACAACAAGAAATCAAAAGATACACTAAGAACTATGATCTTAATAAAATAAACGAATTAACTAAAAAAATAGAGCAAAAAGAATTAGCAAAACAGCAGCTAATAAATGATTTTATTGCTCTAAATAAATTAATCAAGCGTAAGAAAATAAAAGGTGGAAAAACCTATATTTTAAGAGATATTATAGATGGAAAACCTGTTTATATTACTACTGATAATCAAGAAGCAAGTAAATCTTCTAGAACCAATACACTTCATGCCAAAGGTGAACTTGGTTTAAACCCAGGTATAGAAGGACAGAATATGACTATTGGAATTTGGGATGAAGAGGTTGTTCTCTCAAGTCATCAAGAGTATTTAGCCTATGACCAATTAACCGTTAGAGCAACTATAGGAAACAATCAAACAATTGATGAAGACCAAGATCATGCAACTCATGTTGCAGGTACTATGATAGCCCAAGGTAAAGATGCCAATGCTAAAGGAATGGCACCTCAAGCAAATTTAATTTCCTATGATTGGACCAATGATGAAATAGAAATAATTAATGAATTTGCTAACGGATTACTAATATCTAATCACTCATACGGAAACCCCGTTTTTGATAACTCCGGAGAATTATCAAGTTCTCTATGGTTTATGGGCTGCTACTATGATAGTTCTAGAGATTGGGATGAAATTGCTTATAACGCAGAATATTCCTTATCTGTTCATTCTGCAGGAAATGATGGCTATTATGACTATGTAGGAGGACTTGAAAGTGAAGATGGGTATGATCAATTAACTGGGTTTAAAGTATCAAAAAACAATTTAGTTGTGGCATCAGTTAATGCCACATATAATCCTGGAGATGGTTCTATTACACTTTCTAGCGAACAGTCTAGCAGTATAGGTCCTACAGATGATGGTAGAATAAAACCAGATATCGCTGCAGACGGCACTCAATTATATTCTTCAGTTTCAAGTGCAGATAACGATTACGATACTTTTTCTGGAACTTCAATGGCCTCTCCAAATGTTGCAGGCTCCATGCTTCTATTGCAACAATATTACAATGAATTAAACTCTAATTACATGAAGTCAGCAACTTTAAAAGGACTTGTATGCCACACAGCATTAGAAGGGAACCAATATGATGGACCAGATGCTAAATTCGGATGGGGTTTAATAGATATTAGAAAAGCCGCACAAACTATAAAATCTTCAAATGATGATATCGAATCCAAGATTCTTGAAAACACTCTGAATAATGGAGAAAGCTTTAGTTATAATTTTACTTCTTCTAATGGCAGTCCAATAATTGCAACAATCTGTTGGACAGATCCACCTGGCGTTTCTCAAGCTGGAGTATTAAATAGTTCTGTACCAGCCTTAGTAAATGATTTAGATTTAAGAGTTATAGATAATCAAGCCATTCCAGTTACATATTATCCTTGGAAATTAGATTTATCTGATGTTTCTGAGGCTGCTATAACAGGAGATAATTTAGTTGACAATGTCGAAAGAATCAATATTGATTCACCATCCATAGGTATACATACAATTACAGTTACACACAAAGGAACTCTTGATTCGCCTCAAAATTATTCTTTAATTTTTACTGGTGGAGATACATCACTTTCTGTTGATAAAATTGAGACTTTAAACTTTACAGTTTGGCCCAACCCTACTTCAAATAAATTACAATATCAAGTAGCCTCCCAAAACGAAGCTCCTTTAAATATTAAGTTATATGATATTCAGGGTAGAAACATATATAATCAAATAAAGCAAGCGAGAACTTCTGTTATAAATGGAATTATTAATACTGAAAATTTCGCTAAAGGAATTTACATATTAAAAATTTCACAAAAAGAAAATTTTTATATTAAAAAAGTAATTATTGAATAAAAATTGTATGACACTAGAATAAAAATACCATCTCATTTTTTGAGATGGTATTTTTATTTCTTTACCTTTGCACTATGGAAATAAAATCATCAAAAATATTTGGAATTAGAGCTATTATTGAAGCAATCAATTCTGGGGCAACCATTCAAAAAGTATATTTACAAAAAGGATTAACTGGAAATTTATTTTCAGAACTAAATGGGCTTATCAAAGCACATAAGATTTCTACAAGTCATGTTCCCGTAGAAAAATTAAACCATTTATCAAAAGACAATAATCATCAAGGTGTAGCAGCAACAATATCACCAATTGATTTTCACGATTTTGAAACACTCCTTGAAAAAGTAAAAGAAAGTAATAGTACTCCGCTATTCTTATTGCTTGATCAGATAACTGATGTACGTAACTTCGGAGCAATTATAAGAACTGCTGAATGTACAGGCGTACATGGAATTATAATCCAGAATCAAGGAAGCGCACCCTTAAATGCTGATGCTATAAAAACTTCTGCTGGAGCGGCTTTTAAAGTACCTATATGTAGAGTCGACCATTTAAAAGATGTACTCTTTATTTTACAAGCAGAAGAAATCCAAATTGTCGCTGCAACTGAAAAAACTGATGATACTTTATATACTGTAGATTTTAAATTACCTACAGCAATTATTATGGGATCAGAACATCGCGGAGTCAATCCATCAATTTTAAAAATGGTTGATGCAAAAGCAAAACTCCCTTTATTAGGAGAAATTGAATCCCTAAACGTTTCGGTAGCTTGTGGTGCGTTTTTATACGAGACCGTAAGGCAGAGGACTATTTAATCTAACTTCTCTTTTATATCGTCTAATTCAACTTCGTCTTCAACTTTAGGCGGTGCAAAATTTCCGTCTTCATCAAATAACGCATCAAACGCTGTTTCTTTATAAACATACGCTCTTTTCAATGGGCCTATTTTCCTATATAAAATTGCCAAAATCAGCCCGACTAAAAAACCAGACAAATGCCCTTCCCATGACATCTGGGCTTTAATTGGAAAAATATACCATATCATTCCACCATATAAGAAAATGACTACCATAGACAAAGCAATTAAACGATAATGTTTTCTTATAATCCCACTAAAAAAAATAAAACTAAACAGCATATACACCACTCCACTAGCTCCAATATGGTAAGATTTAGTCGCCAATATCCAAGTCAATATTCCTGTAAAAATAGTTCCTAAAAAAAGTATTCTAAGAGCAATTTTATTGTAAAAAAAGAATAACGAAGCGAGTAACACTCCTAGAGGAACAGAGTTGTTAAATAAATGAGATGTACTACCATGAATGAATGGAGAGAAAAAAACACCTTGTAATCCTGAAATTTTTAAGGGGTGAATACCTAATCTTGTAAAATTATAACCAAAATTAATTTCTATCCAATATACCAACCAAATTGAAAACACACCAATGACTGGGGCATATAAAACCGAATTTCTATATCTAAAGAGTTTTGAATCTTCCATAAAATTTATTATTCAATAATGTATCCAAAATTTCATCTTCGGAAAAATTGTCAGTTAGTGTATTTTAATCTCTATAAAACTACTATTTTTATACGATGAATGAACCATTAGCAGAAAGAATACGTCCGAAATCACTTGATGAATACATTAGTCAGCAACATTTGATTGGAGAAAAAGGATATTTAACACAGCATATAAAGAATGGAATAATTCCTTCCTTGATACTTTGGGGACCTCCAGGAATTGGAAAAACTACATTGGCCAATATTATTGCAAAAGAATCTGGACGTCCATTTTATGCCTTAAGCGCTATAAATTCTGGCGTAAAAGATATCAGAGATGTTATTGATAAAGCAAAAAATAGCGGTGGATTATTCACTACCAAAAATCCGATTTTGTTCATTGATGAAATTCACAGATTCAGTAAGTCACAACAAGATTCTTTATTAGGCGCAGTAGAAAAAGGTTGGGTGACGCTGATAGGAGCAACAACAGAAAATCCAAGTTTTGAAGTGATTCCTGCCCTTCTCTCTCGTTGTCAGGTTTATATTTTAAATTCATTTGAAAAAGAAGATCTTATTGCTCTTTTAAATAGAGCCATAAAAAATGATATCGTCATATCTAAAAAGAAGATAAACCTTAAAGAGACAGATGCCTTACTTCGTCTTTCGGGAGGTGATGCAAGAAAGTTATTAAATATATTCGAATTGCTTGTCAGCTCAGAACAAGGTTCTATAACAATTACTGACAAATTTGTCCTTGAGCGTGTTCAGAAAAATATGGCACGTTATGATAAAACAGGTGAACAACATTACGATATCATTTCTGCACTTATCAAGTCAATCCGAGGGAGTGATCCAAATGCTGCAGTATATTGGCTAGCAAGAATGATTGAAGGTGGTGAAGATGTGAAATTTATTGCAAGAAGATTGCTTATTTCTGCCTCTGAAGATATCGGAAACGCAAACCCTAATGCGTTGATTCTTGCTAATACTACTTTTCAAGCTGTTAGCACAATAGGATTTCCTGAATCAAGAATCATCCTAAGTCAGTGTGCAATTTACTTGGCAAATTCGCCTAAAAGTAATACTTCTTATGAAGCAATTGGTAAAGCACAACAACTAGTACAAAAAACTGGTGATTTATCCGTTCCATTACATTTAAGAAATGCTCCGACTAAGTTGATGAAAGATCTAAACTATGGAAAGGATTACAAATATGCCCACAACCACGAAAATAATTTTATAGATCAAGAATTCTTACCTGAAGAAATTTCAAATTCCAAATTGTATGAACCTGGAAATAATGTCCGAGAAAATAGTTTTAAAGAATTTTTAAAAAAAAGATGGAAAAAGAAGTATAATTACTAGAATTTAATATTTAATTCTTTTTTAAAAAATTGATTGTCAATATAATATTCTAAAATCCATTTGTTTTTAGATTTAAATAAAACACCATCAATTCCTTTAACTATATAGATATTTTTTACACTCGTCTCTTGAAGTTCATATTGTGATTTATTGGTATTATCAAACAAGTTAAATCCATTTGAAATGTCTTGTGCAATTAAAAAACTCTTGATCTTTTTAGGTTCTTCAACTGGTGAAGTTTTAACAATAGACTTTACTGCTGGAATGACTTCTTGAATAACCTCAGGAATTACTTTTACTGTTTGTGGGTTTTCAACCTCTACTATTTCAAGTTCAGACTGTGATAGAAGAACGTCTTTATTAGCCACATAATTATAGTTCACAGATTTCAAACTTTCAAAAGTCTTCCTGATAGCTTGCTGATATGATCTTTTAAAATCTTTCTCTTTTGAAGTACCTGATCTTGACGAATAAACAACAACATTACTACAATTTACTAAGGCAAAGTTGATTTTTTTACCAAACATTCCTGATCTTTCATTCATGCGTGTTGTCAATGCTAAGCATTTATTCCTACTTAGGTCTTCAGGATATTGTTCAGCACTTAATAGAACATTATAGCCGTATTTATTGAATAAGAACTTAGTCAAAGAGTTAATCTGAAAAGAATCCTCACTATTTTGAAATTCAAATTGTTCTGGAACAATAATATATTTATAGTTATTAATATTTTCCTCTTGAGAGAATATTGATAAAAAACTAAAAGCGAAAATGAATATACTAAATTTTATTTTTAACATTGTTGTGCTGTTTTAATTACAAGTACTTTTTCAAGTCGAGTAAATTTTCAATACTTATTACTGATTCACCGACTGATTGGTTCTCAAAATTACAGTAAATTGGTTTTATTCCAAAGTTTTTAGCACCCATAATATCCGCTTCCCAACTATCACCTATCATGACACACTCACTAGGGATTGCATTGGCTTGTTCAAGAGCATATTGAAATATTTTAGGATTAGGCTTCTTCACTCCTACTGATTCTGACGTTATAATTTTTTCAAAATAAATATCAAGTTTAGAATTAACCATTTTCAAATTTTGAACTTCAGAGAATCCATTTGTAATAATATGCAATGTATATTTTTTACTTAAATAATCTAAAATTTCATAAGTTCCATCAAACACTTTATTAAAAGTCGACAAGTACTTTATATAATCTTCAGACAGTGAATGAATCATATCATCAGAGACAACAACATTGATCTTATCAAATGTATCTTTCAGTCTTCCATATCGGAGTTTCTCTTTCGAGATAGCATTATTTCTATACAATCTCCAATATTCTAAGTTAATCTGCTTGTAATAATTTAAGAATTTTTCGAAGTTTACATTAACGTTATTATCTTTTATGATTTTAATAAAAGTAGCTCTAGAATTCGCTTCAAAATCCCATAATGTATGGTCTAAATCGAAAAAAATATGTTTAATTTTCATTTGATAAAAATACAGTTATTAAAGGAATTAAAAAAGAGTGTGATTTAAATTTTGCTATATTTGAACAAACATATTTTATTGAGTAAAAAACTTCATATATTATTTTTAAGCAGTTGGTATCCTAACGATATAAAGCCATTCATTGGTGATTTTATAGAAAGGCATGCTAAAGCGGTTTCTACGCAACATAATGTAACCGTTGTTCATGTAATTACGGATGATTCTATAAAAAAAAAGGGATATAAAATATCGGAAGATTCTAATATTAAATCGATACTTATTTATCTTCCAAAAACTAGAAATAAAGTATTAAACTTTGTCTCTTTTTTTAGAATTTACCTCAGAGAAATTAATAAAATCGGACATTTCGATTTAATTCATATGAATATTACCTTTCCTATTGGAATCGTTGCTCTTTATTATAAATGGTTTAAAAATAAGAAGTATCTCATTTCTGAACATTGGAGTGGATATCAATTTCCACACAATAAAAAAATTGGTTTTTTACAAAAAAAAATCGCTCAATTGATCGTGAAGAATGCAGATTACATATGTCCTGTAAGTAAGAATTTGCAATCTGCAATGGAAGGGTTTGGGCTAAAGGGAAACTATTCTACCGTTCCCAATGTTGTAGACACTTCTCATTTCAATACCAGTACTAAAACACTAAAAAACTTTACAGTAACCCATATTTCAAGTATGGATGATGATGTCAAAAATATAAAAGGGATTCTTTCAGCTTTTTCAATTGTTCAAAATTCAATTCCTAATGTAAAGTTTCAATT
>Ga0307488_10001928_pt1 | contig 17528 bp, 18 predicted proteins | sample SB02metaG_FD_202248 | JGI IMG/M metagenome (GOLD analysis project Ga0307488, IMG submission 202248) | Sea-ice brine microbial communities from Beaufort Sea near Barrow, Alaska, United States - SB 0.2 | ecosystem: Environmental > Aquatic > Marine > Coastal | place: USA: Alaska | collected... | reverse complement strand
GATCGGATCAGCCGGCTCTACGACATCGAGGGAGAGAGAATCCTTTTCTACCGCTGGCGGCGCAATTAAAGGCGCTTCCAGAAGACTCGGACGTTCTTAAAGCTGGGCGAGAGGGCCAAATCCCTCCTGCCTGTATCTGGGGAGGGATGGCGCTTGCGCCTTAATTAGGTTCCAAGGAAGCGACGGCGGTACCTCTGCTCTATCGTCTGGAGATCAACTCGGAGCAAGCAGTAGAGGGCGTCGCGGAAGGTGGGCTCGACATGGTAGGCGAGGAATTTTGCTCCGAGGGTGCAGTAGTAGCGCATGAGGGGAGGGATGCCCCGCTGCTGGTTTTCAATCCGCTCGATGAGTGGCGCGAGGGCGTCGATCTTCTCCTTCTCGTAGGCCTGACCGACCAGCCGATGGTACCGGGTTGAGGGATGGAAAGGGTTTCGGGCACGGACCAGCGCGGTAAACTCTTCATCGTCGCCGTAGTTGCGGCGCAGGTGCTCCACCAAAATGGCTCGGCTGGCGGGATGATGGTCGTTTGAGATGGTGACCGAACCGAAGAAGGTTCCACACTGGTGGCGCTTGGCCCCCTCTCCCAGACCACGCCACAATGCACCCAAGGCACGGTTGTCACGCTGAAATTTTGGGACGATAAAGGAGCGGCTCAGTTCGAAGGCATTGCCGATTTTCTGATAGAGCGTGGGATCGATCTTAAAGACATGATCCAAGTAGAGTCCCTGCGGACCGAGCGCAGCCATGATGTCTTGCACCTTGCCCATGCGATAGGCACCGACCAGTTCGCGGGTGCTCTGATCCCAGACCACCAGATGATGGTAGTAGGGATCTTCGGGGGTCAGGTCCAAATTGCTCCCCACTCCCTGTCCGGCAGCTCGGAAGGTGATCTCCCGGCATCGGCCGATTTCGTTCATGACGGCGGCGGGGGCGTCGGATCCTTGGAAGAGGAGGACATCCCGACCGGAGATTTTGAGGATGCTGCTGGCCCTAGCAAATTCCCCAAAGACGTCGGCGAGATTCTCCGCTGGCTCGGAAGATGGGGCGGAATCTGCCCCACCCTGCCTCGTGGCCGGCCTAGGCAGGTCCTCGTCCGCTCGGAGGAAGCAGTGCGCGCGGAGACGGGCGGAGGGGTTTTTGCTCCGGCCGAGCTTGGTCACATCTTCTGCCTTGATGACCTCGGCGAGGCGAAGTTGGACTTTTTCTGTCGTGGGGTGGCAAATTTCGTGACAGAGCATGAGGGCGCGCAGGCGGCTCCATCGGGGAGGGACCTTGAGGAAGCGGTCGCTGTTCTGACCCGGGATGTGGAGGGTAACGATGGTGGCTCCGGCGCTTTCGGCCAAGCGGTAGGTGTGTCCCGTCCATGCCCGATCGACGGGAGCATGGGATTCCGGGTCGAGGTGCGATACCCGACCAGCTGAGAATGATGCCAAAAGCCCGCCCTCGCGGAGGAAGCGCAGACCTTGGGCCATTCCCTGGCGGTTTTGGGAGAGGGCCTTCTTGCCCCCGAGGGGGTCGACCGGGATGGAGTAGGGGCGGAGCTCGGGAATACGGCAGACCGCAAAATTGGCAAACAAGCGCCATCCTCCAGGTCGCAGCTTTTCCATCAGGGGAATGAGGGACAGGGCATCGGCACCTCCGAAGGGATGGTTGCAATTGATCACGAGGGGGCCGTTGATCGCTTGCAATTGGGCCAAGTCTTCCTCCGTCATGCTCCAGCAGACGCGGTTGTAGTCGAGGCAACGCTGGGCGAACTCTGCCGGGGGCCGTCCCTTGGCAAAGTTGTAGATCTTCTGGATCTCGTGAAATCCGAAGGCGTACTCGATCAGGGGTTGGACTAGGCGGTAACTCTGGCGCAGGCCGTTGTCGGGAATGACCAGCGAGGTATCAAACGGACGGTAAAGTTTTGCACTCATGAACCGGCCTCGATGAGGGGAAGACAAACCTCTGCCACCAGCCCGAGGTTGAGGTGCTCGGCCGACTCTGCCCGGTAGCGATAGCAAGCTTGGTCCGGGCTGACTTCTAGCTGACAGAGTGCCACCGTCATGGCGTCGTCCCGCCTCATTCTAATCGAGTGAGCCGGTTTTGCGGGATCGTGGAACTGATGCATTCTGCCGAGGTCGCTCGCCTCTAGGTTGGTGGCCAGCCTTTGCCGGAGGCCCTGGCGGTGCTGCCTAACTTCCTCAGAGCGAAACGAGGAGGTGGTGAGGATGGCCGGATGGGGGGGCATCTTCTCATGGCATCGCTCGCCATCCCAACACCAGAGGGAGGAGCCGAGGTCGCGCTCAATAGCAAAGAGCAGGAATGGTCGGTAGATTCCATCTGGCTGGAGGGTGCCCATATGCTCCCGAAATTCCGCGATGTTGGCGCACTCGGCCAGGGCCATGACCAGCTTGCCCCGGCTCTCGCCTGGTGGTCCGACCGGTTTGCTAGCGGTGGCAGCGTAGTGGTTGAGGATGGCGATGGTCAGTCCTCCATCATTGGTCAGTAACCAGGTACCGCCGGCACGACCATCCCGGGCACAGACGAAAGATCGAGATTCACCATGGATAATCTCTGGTGGAGTGGCGGGCTGACGCTGACGCAGTTCATCCCGGTTGAAGAACAGGTGATAGCCCGAGGAAGGGCGGGCGCACCAACTCAGGGTGCACATGGCTAGAGAAGAGCCTTAGCCCGCTGCCGAAATTCGAGGGTTGATGGGGCAACCCCAAAATCATGATCCGGCTCTACCTGGTGGAGTCGGCAGAGGACGGCCATGATGGCATAGTGGTGGATGGTATGGCTGAGAAGGAACTGCAGTTCCCGACGCCTAGATGATAAGCTAGAGAATTCACCCGTTCCGGACTTCACCATGACCTGAAGGGGAAGATCCAGATCTTCATTTGATAAGGCTCTCAGGCCTTGGGTGATCGACCCCAGATGCTCCCGGGCTACCTCCGGGTCGGTCTCAATACTTGGGTTGCGGTCGCGGGTGTCGTATTCGATGGTGCCGGACCGGACCTGGGCGAGGAAGTTGGTGTAATGGTCAATATTGTGGCGGAGGTGATGACCGACCGAAGCCCCAGGCACAGCTTGGCACTTGGCGGTGTAGAGGTGAGGCGGTAATTTCTCCAGAAGTCTCATTCCCTGCTCGAGGCAGTCAATGTTGTCGGTTATCGCTGGATCCATAATGGTTGCGGCATCGTCCCCACGACCCTCGATTTCTACTATTCCCATCCGTGTCACTTTTGACCAGCGAAGATATTGCCCTCTGGACGGAGTCGTTGATATGGCACCCAGTTCCAAAAAAAATCGTATGGGTAGTGAGTTATATCTTGAGAAATGGGCGAGTGAGGGGTGCTGCCTCTCTCAAAGGGCTCGGCAGTAGGGAGAGGCTTGGGTTAAGTCAAGGCATCCCGCACTGCCTCGGCGGGAGAGATGGTGGTGGGGGCGATTAACTTCTCCCGGACCAATAAAAAATCAGAGCGCAGCCGGGCCCGGTCCTCGGCGTGGTTGAGCAGGCGCAGGGCCTCGGTCGACAAAGACTCCGTTGTCGCTTCGCCCTGGATGAACTCTTTGATGATGGGACGATCTGCGAGGATGTTGGCCATGCCCAAGTAGGGAACACGGATAAGGAGGCGACCCATCAGATAGGTGAGGGGGGCCACCTTGTAGACCAAGGCGTAGGGCAACCCGCACAGGGCCGCCTCGAGGGTGGCGGTGCCGGAGGCAACCAGACCGGCCCCGGCGGTCTGCATCAGCTCTCGGGCATTGTGCAATCCGACCTGGCAGACCATGCCGCTCCTTCTCACCAGATCGCGCATGAGGACCTGCAGCTTGGGAGAAGCCGCGGAAGTGGCCAAGATAGTTTGGGGCCGCCGTGCCTGCACTTCCCCAGCGGCCTCAAGGAGGAGGGGAAAAATCTTCTTCACCTCGCGACCTCGGCTGCCGGGAAGGAGGGCGAGGAGGTCCGCTTGTCGTGGCTCATCTCCCACCGTCACCAGATTGGTCGTCATGGGGTGGCCGACGAAGTCGGTGGGCAGCCCCGATTCTCGGTAGAGATCTTTCTCGAAGGGAAATATGCAGAACATGCGGTCGAGGCAGCGGGCCATCATGGGGAGACGTCCTCGGTTCCAAGCCCAGACCTGAGGACTGATATAATAAAGCAGGCGGGTGCGGGGGCGGTGGGGTTGGAGGGCCTTGGCTAGGCGAAGATTGAACCCCGGGTAGTCAACCAAGAGGACGGCGTCGGGCTTTTCTGAGGCGATCCGAGCGAGGGTCTGGTGAAACTTTTTGCGGAACCAGCCATAATGGCAGAGCACGTCCCATAGGCCGACTACGGCAGCTTGGTCGGTCCAGTCTTCGACTTCATGGGAAAGGGCGTGGAGCTTGGGGCCCCCCAGACCGGAGAGGTGGAGGTCAGGCTGCAGGATTTGCAACTCAGCCAGGAGGGCGGCCGCGTGGGTGTCGCCGCTCGTCTCTCCAGCTACAACGAAGAGTCGCATGGTGGGGACACCTCACGCTGGGGAGCGCGCTCCGTGATTTGGCGGGTGATCTGCACCGCGAGCTCAAGAGCTGCGGTTGCCTCGACCCCGCCCACTTTGGGCTGGGACCCGGCCTGGGCACACTCAAGGAAACTGCGGAGCTGACGTAGCAGGGGTTCACCTTTGTCGATCTTGACCCGCTCCCGGACGATCTTGCCGTCTTTCAGGCAATACATTTTTCCGCTCTGCTTCTGGTAGTTGAGCGAGAGGTAGGCATCCTCCTGAAAGAGGCGAATCTCTCGCATTTTCTTCATGCTGATCCGGCTGGCCGTGAGGTTGGCGACACAGCCGTTGGCAAAGTGGAGGCGGACGCTGGCGATGTCTTCTCCCTTGCTCAGCACGGCCACCCCGACCGCGTCGACGTGGGTGACGGGCGAGCGCACGAGGTGCAGGATGATTTCGAGGTCATGGATCATGACATCAAGGACCACCCCGATTTCGAGACTGCGTCCGGGGTAGGGAGAGAGGCGGGTCACTTCGAGGAAGCGGGGGCGGTTGAGGTGTTCTTCGAGGGCGGTCAGAGCGGGGTTGAATCGCTCGATGTGACCGACTTGGAGAATGAGGCCTTGCTGACGGGCCAGATCGACCATCTCTGCCGCGTGGACCGGATTTTCCGTGATTGGTTTTTCCACGAGGACGTGGCGTCCGGCCCGGAGAAGCTCCATCGTGATCTGGTGGTGTAGGTGGGTCGGGGCGGCGACGGAGACGGCATCGCAGAGATCGATGACTTCTTCAATCGAGGTGGCCACCGTGCCTCCGTATTTGCGGACCACCCGCTCCGCCGTAGAGGAGTTGGCGTCGTAGACGGCGGTGAGTTCGGCCTGATCTAAGTCGTGGTAAATACGGGCGTGGTTCAGGCCCATGCTGCCGACCCCGACAACCCCGGCACGAAGTTTTTTTGTCATGGTTGAATGCCCAGTAGGGAGATTTTGTGTTCCTCGGCCAGCTGGCGGAGGCGATCGGGTTCGATGAGGAGGGTGCGGCCAGCTTCCACCGCCAAAACGGAGAGGCCAGCTTCGGCGCCGACTTCGAGGGTGAGGGGGCCGATGACCGGAACGTCGAAGCGGAAATCTTGATTGGGTTTGGAAACTTTGACGGCAACCGCCTGGCTCCGTCCCAGTAAGGCTCCGCGCTTAATTGCCTCGTTGGTGCCCTCGAAGGCTTCCACCGCCAAGACGGTGCCATTGCGAACCACCACGGTCTGCCCGATGTCGAGGCGGCTGACTTCTTTGGCGATCTGGAGGCCAAAGGCCACATCCTGGTGGGCTCGTCGGCGCGGGGCTGGGCCAGCGAAATGACCTTGAGGGGCGAGGGCATCTTCGAGGAAGGTGGTGGCGGGGAGAAGCTGTACTCCTTCCTTGGCTAGGGCCTCCGCCACCGCACCGAAAAGGGTCTCGGCATTGCGCTCTTTCAGCTTGGCTAGAATGAGCAGGGCGGCGAAGTCGGGCCGTAGATCGAAAAGATTTTTCGGGGCGATCTGTCCCGCCATCATAGCCTGGCTAACCCCACGCTCACGGGCGTAAGCGAGAAGCTTCCCGATCTGGCCTACTTTGAGCCAGCGGAGGTCATCGACGTGGTCGGCGAGAGAGGGGTCGGTTTCGTTCTCGAAGGCGGCGGCGAAAATACGCGGCACCCCGCTGCGGCGGGCGGCTTGAGCCAGTTGGAAGGGATAGCGTCCATTGCCGGCAATAATCAGGAGCGGTTTGGTCGTGCTCAATGGGGAGGATTCTTGCGGCAGAGTTGCGGGATGTCGAGATTGGGCGAACCCAGAACAAGAGATCGAGGGGGGTGATTCGGCGGTCCCATGAGGCGAAATACTTGGTTGCGTGGCCTTAGTTCTACCACGGGAAGGTCTTGCTTGGGATAAGTCCTTGGCATCGATTGCTGGATTCAAAGCGGGCGGGAGGGCATTATCTAGGGCATGAAGATCGCCATCCACTGGTTCCGGAGAGACCTGCGGCTCACCGACAATACCGCCTTGGCCGCCGCCGCCGCCGAGGCAGAAATGGTCGTTCCTCTCTACGTGGTCAGCCAGTGGCAAGGCCAGCACCAGTGGACCGGGGCTCCACGCCAAACATTTCTCTGTGGTTCCCTCGCTTCCCTGGACGGGAATTTACGGTCGATCGGAAGCCGCTTGGTCGTGCGTCAGGGCGCGGCGATTGAGGAGCTGGTCAAGTTGGCCCGGGAGCTGAACGCCGAGACCATTTTCGCTAACCGCGACCCCGATCCACAGGGGCGCCTGACCGAGGAAAAATTAGTGGCGGCTTTGGCAGCAGAGGGGCGCACCTTACGACTCTTCAAGGACGTGGCGGTGCATGAAAGGGATGAGGTCAAAACTGGCGCGGGTGGCAATTTTCGTGTTTTTACCCCCTACTCACGTGCCTGGGCCAAGCTGGAGAAGCCGGAGGTCGGGGCAAAGTTGAAAAGGCTGTCTACTCCTTCGGAGATTCCTAGCGACCCCCTACCCACTCCGAGCCACTGGGGGCTAATCGAATTTTCCGGTGGGGTGGAAGCGGGAGAGAGGGCGGCTCGGGAGAGGATGAAAAAGTTTTTATCCGGCCCGGTTCAGAGCTATGGGGAGACCCGCGACCTCATGGGAGAGGATGGAACATCGAGACTGTCCCAGGATTTGCGCCACGGGCTTCTCTCCATTCGGGAGCTCTACCAGAAATCTAAGGCGGCGGCGGAGGAGGGCGATGCGGAGGGACGCAATAACGTGTGGAAGTTCGTGGCGGAACTGGCCTGGCGAGAATTTTATTTCCAGATCCTTTGGCATTATCCCGAGGTGCTGGAGCATGAGTTCAGTCCGAAATACCGCGGTATGGTCTGGGATCATGACGAAGCCAAGTACGCGGCATGGTGCGAGGGAAGAACCGGTTTTCCCATCGTCGATGCCGCGATGCGGCAATTGAATGCCACCGGCTACATGCACAACCGTTCACGGATGATCACCGCCATGTTCTTGACCAAGGATCTTCATCTCGATTGGCGAATGGGTGAGCAGTATTTCATGCAGAGGCTTCTTGATGGCGAAATCGCAAGCAACAATGGGGGCTGGCAGTGGAGTGCGGGAACAGGAGCTGATGCCGCTCCTTATTTTCGAATCCAGAACCCATGGAGCCAGTCCAAGCGTTTTGATCCTGAGGGAGCCTACGTTCATCGCTGGGTTCCAGAATTGGCCGGACTCCCTCCGCAAAAGTTTTTTGCGGCACCGGAAGACGAGCGTCCCCTCGCTCCCGGCTACCCCCTGCCCATGGTTCATCATGGAAGAGAACGGGACGAGACCCTCCGCCGCTTCAAAGAGGTGGCCTGAGAAAAGATGGCCCGCTTTTTTGTTCCAGTCTTTCCCTCAGGGGAGGGTGTGGTGGAGTTTCCTGCCTCGGAATCGCGGCATGCTGCCCGAGTGCTACGGCTAGGGCCTGATGACGAGGTGGAGATTTTTGATGGGACGGGCCGAGCCGCGACTTGCCGAGTGGTGGCGGTGAGTAAGCGAGGCCTGAGCGCTCGGATTTTGCGTCAGTGGACCGAGCAACGTCCTCGGCCGGGCATCCATCTTCTGGTGGCCCTGATCAAGAATGATCGTTTTGACTGGCTGGTGCAGAAGGCCACCGAACTGGGGGCGGCCTCCATCCGTCCGGTGGCGGCAGCCCGTAGTGTGGTCAAGCTGGTGGGAAAAGATGCGGAGAAGCGCCGCGCCAAATGGGTTCAGGTCTCGGTCGAGGCAGCCAAGCAGTGTGGACATCTCGTCCTCCCAGAAATTCGGGCGCTTGTTTCTCCTCCTCAGGCTTTTGCTTCGGTTCCCGAGGGTCTCCGCCTTGTTCCCTCTCTCCATCCTGGAGGGAGGAGCTTGGGTGAAGCTTTTGTCGGGGAGACCGAGGAGGTCACCTTCGCTATCGGGCCAGAGGGAGACTGGACCCCATCTGAAATGGAGGTAGCCCACCATGCTGGCTTTATCTCGGTCGACTTGGGACAGCATGTCCTGCGGAGCGAGACCGCGGCGGCCTACTGCCTCTCCGCGGGGGCGTTTCATTTTCATCAAGGCGTCGGAGGTTTGAGGGGGAATCCGTGAACTATTTTATCACGGGCACCGATACCGATTGCGGTAAAACCTATGTCACCGATCTGCTGGTCCGGGCAGCACGGGCCGAGGGCCTCGATGCGGTGGCGGCCAAGCCCTTCTGCTGCGGTTCGCGCGAGGATGTTGAAATTCTCTCGGCGGCCAATGGGGGCATCCTCCCACCTGATGTGGTGAATCCTGTTTGGCTGAAAACCCCGGCGGCGCCTCTGGCTTGCCAGTTGCTGGGGGAAAAGCCAGCAGACCTTGCGGCTGCCTTAGGGGGGATGCGTGCCCTCGCCTCGCGGCATGATCACGTCTGCTGCGAAGGAGCTGGCGGATGGCTTGTCCCCCTGCTCCATCGCTACAGCATGGCTGATTTTGCAGCTGAGCTTGGCTGGCCCATCCTCTTAGTTGCGCGGAATAAGCTTGGGGTGCTCAATCATGCGCTCCTCACCATCGAGAATATTCGCCAGCGTGGTCTCAAACTAGCTGGCGTCGTGCTCAACCATGCCGAGGCGGCCGAGGATCCCGCCACCCGAACCAATCGCAAGATCCTCGAGGATGTTTTGGGCCATCCTCTTCTGGCCGCCGTGCCGCGTGGGGCGAAGGTGATAGATTTACCTCCGATCTTCCGGGGTTGATCAAAGGGCCTTGTTGCCCTCTTTCTTGGGTCAGACCCAATCGGTCTGGGGGAGAATCGTGAGCGAGCTCCCGGAGATAGCCTTTCGGGGTCTTTCTAAGGTTCGTTTAGGTCTTCCGAATGGTGACCGCGTAAGTAGCGATACCCTTCTAGGACTAGAGGGATGAACATGACGGCGGCGGCAATGGAGACAATCTCGAGAAGCAGGATGCCGCCATCGGCGGCGTGCAGGCCAAAGCCTATCAAAACAATCAGGCCCAAGCTACCGAAAGCCCAAGCGGCCGGCATGTAGGTGTAAGCAAAAAAGTCACGTTCTTTCCGCCGCATAACTCTCTTGTGTCGGTGCCCGAAGCGGCCACGTTTTTTTTTTCTTCTTCGACCGAGTGGTGAAGGAGAACTCAATGCCACATGGGTGGGATAGAACGCATTTCAATTACTGTTTGAATAAAAAAGTATTAATATAAAGACTCCGGCTCTGTCAATAATCTGATGTTATTTGGTGGTTCTTTTCGCCTTCCTCCTCGCTTGCTTAGCCAGGAGAAAAAGAAGATGACTAGGGGGTATGCCACGCCTTTCTCTTTCCTTTCTGTTGTTGACGGTGTTGGTTTTTTTCTTGGGCGGTTGCGTCGGTTCAGACTCCCTCTTCATGAAATCCCCAGGCGACCTGCCCGTGGGGGCGATCACCTCGGAGCAGCGGCAACAGATTCGCTCGGCGGCGGCCTCCGGAGATCCTGATCTGATTGCCGCTACGGCGCGCATGGCTTGGGACGATCCCCAAAACGCCATCTCTTTGGCCAATTATGCGGCCAATCTTCGGCCTGAGCGTGCCGAGGAAATTGCCGCCGCCGTCACCCTCGCGGTGCAGCGCTAGCTAGTCCTTGGTTTGCTTCCTCCGTCTTTCGTCCACGATTAATTTGAAGGCATAGGGACTGGTGCCTTTTTCGTCGGTAACGACAAAAATACGATAAGCCCGTTTCCCCCAACGACGTTTGGGAGAGTAAGTGAGGGGGATGGTGCCGCTTTCACCGGGGGCATACACCCGTTTTTCTAGTTTGGCTACGGTGCAGGAACAGGATATCGGCACCTTGCGGATTCGTACCGGCTTCTTGGAAATATTTTTGAAGCGCAATTCGGTTGAGGCCCGACCACCACCTTCGACGGCTTCGATGGTGACTTCTTTTTCTTCCCACTCGAGGGCTTGGGCACCGGCAGAGAAATTCAGAACTACCAGAGTAGCTAAAATGAGAAAAAATCTACTGGAGTTCACCGGCTTGATTTAGCGATTCCTTTGACCACCGCGTCGGCCAGTCGCTGGCGGTAAAATCGGGATCGGATACGTTTCAGTTCCTTGCGGTTGCTAATAAAGCCTAGTTCGACGAGGGCGGCCGGCTTGGTGTTCTCTCTCAGGACGTGGTAGCGCGCTCGCTTGACCCCTCGGTTGGGGCTGGAGGTGGCTCTGGCCAGTTCCCTTTGGATATTGGCAGCCAGAGGGTAGGAGCGAGAGTTGTAGTAGAAGGTCTCGGTGCCGGTGGCGGCGCGGCGCCGGGCCGAGTTGTAGTGGATGCTGACGAAGACGGCATTGCGCTCCCTCTTGGCCTTGGCCACCCGGCCGGGCAAGGTAACGAAATAGTCGCTCTTTCTTGTCATAACAACACGGTAACCGCGGCGGCGCAGGCCTCGTTCCACTCGCTTGGCCGTATCGAGGGCAAAATCTTTCTCCAAGGAGCGGCGGTCGACTGCGAGGGCTCCTCGATCAAGACCTCCATGGCCGGCATCCAGTACCACGGTAGTGAAGCGACCAACCCCCATCGGGCTGGTGCAGCCAGTTAATAATATTGCCGCGGCGGCAGCGCACACCGCTAGTCGCATCTCGCCAACCTAGAAAATGCAGGGATGAAGGCAATGTAAATCATCCGTGGGTTGCGCCAGCCTCTACGGGCGGGCATCCTTTTCCCATGCTGACCAAACGGATTATTCCTTGCCTCGACGTTACTGGTGGCCGGGTGGTTAAGGGAACCAAGTTCCTTGAACTGCGCGACGCCGGGGATCCGGTCGAGTGTGCCAAGGCCTACGATGCCCAAGGGGCCGACGAGTTGGTCTTCCTCGACATCACGGCCTCCTCGGATAATCGGGCGACCATGGTCGAGGTGGTCCAACGAACGGCCTCCCAGTGCTTCATGCCTTTGACGGTTGGCGGAGGCATCCGCGCGGTCGAGGATATGCGCTCCATGCTCGAGGCCGGTGCCGACAAGGTGAGTGTCAATACCTCGGCGATCGAACGTCCGAACTTAATCCGTGAGGGGGCGGAGCGCTTTGGGACGCAGTGCATTGTCGTGGCTATCGATGCGAGGAGACGATCGGAGGGAGGGTGGTCCGTTTACACCCACGGCGGGCGCAAGGTGACCGGGCTAGAAGCGGTTGCCTGGGCTCAGGAGATAGCAGAGCTGGGGGCTGGAGAGATCCTTCTCACCAGTATGGATGCGGACGGCACCAAGGAGGGCTACGACATGGACCTGGTGCGGTCGGTTAGTTCGGCTGTGAATATTCCGGTGATCGCCAGCGGGGGTGCCGGCAAGCTCGAGCATATGGCTGATGTGCTTCTTCATGCTCAGGCGGATGCCGTCCTGGCTGCCAGTATCTTCCATTTCGGTGAATACCGGGTGAGCGAGGTTAAGGAATTTCTGGCCGAGCGGGGTGTTCCCGTAAGGTTGACCTAGGCGGGGGTCAGCAGGGCAGGTTTCCCTGTCTCGGTGGACGAGGAAGGGCTGACTTTGCTGGAGAGAGGACGTTGCCTGGAAGAAAATGCCCCCTCGTTTATTCCCCGGCCACAGCTCGCCAGAGGAAAGCAACCGTGACGCAAGCGGTGAAGCCAAGGACAAGAGGAAGAGCGGCAGAGAGGGCCGTCCAGCCCGCCTCGGTGAGGAGCCCGTGTAGCATGTGCCCCTCTGCTTCAAACATGACTCTAACTCCCGGGGCATCGGCCACGATGTAAGCGACCAGAATCACTCCGGTGAGTCCTAAGACGCAGGCGCGGGGGAAGGTCTCCCTCGCGGGTGGAGATCGGGTCTCAGTGTGGGTCGCAGCGCGGCCTTACCAAGCGGTTGGCCCAAGCATCGACGGCCTCTGCTGAAAGTTCGGGTTCGGCCCGTTCGGCTTGGGTCAGTTCGAGGCCGGTTCCGGTGGCCAAGCTGCTTTTGGCCAAGATGGCAACGCCTGCTTCTAAGGACTGGCTAAAGGCAGAGCGAGGGGAGAGGGCGGGAGCATTTGGACCTGGCGGTCGTGGCGGGGAAGCCGAAGGGTCAGCTTGAGACCGCGGCCAGGGTCGCTCTCAATGGCAACCTCGCCACCGTGGGCGCGGACGATGCGTTGGGTGATCATGAGGCCGAGACCACTGCCTCCCTTTTTTGTGGTGAAGTAGGGCTCGAAGACCCGAGCCATCGTCTGCTGGCTCATGCCCCCTCCCGTATCGGTGAAGGTGACGTGGACCCACTCGGCCTCCGATCCCGTCCTGATCTTGAGCAGGCCGCCCTGCTTCATCGCCTCGCTGGCGTTTTTCATGATGTTGAAGAAAGCCTGCTTGAGCTGATCTTGATCGACCTCGAGAACGGGTAGGTTGGAGGCGAGCTCGAGCTCAAGGAGAACGTTGCGGGACTTGAGTTCGGGATCGAGAAACCCGGCGGCATCGCGGACCAAGGAATTGAGGTCGTGGGGGGCGCGCTGCAGCGGGGCTGGTCGAATGGCGCGGAGGAACTGGGTCACGATGGTATCAAGGCGTCTGATTTCCTCTCGGGCTACCGCTAGGGGTTCGAGGAATTGTTCGCGATTATCTTGCGAGAGCTTGCGCAAGCGTCGCTCCAAGAGTTGCAGGTGGATGGTAAGGGAGTTGAGGGGGTTGCCGATTTCGTGGGCGACGCCGGCAGCCAGTAGCTGGAGGGCTGCAATTCGCTCGGTTTCGAGGGTCTCCTGGGCGGCGCGGTGACGTTCGGTCAGGTCACGCATGATCAGGGCATAGCCGACATGCTGGCGGTCGCCGGACTGGTCGTTGTCCTCTCCCATAAGGGGCACGACATAGAAGTTGAGTATCCGGTGTTCTGGATGAAAGACCTCGATGTCGCGGGTAACGACTTCGCGGCCCAAAGCCAGCTCTTTCCAGCGCAGACCGCTAATCTTGTCCGCGAGAGGGCGTCCTAGGGTGGCGGCTGGGTCCAGTCCAAAAAGTAAGCCGGCGGCGTCGTTGAGATAGATGACGGTGCCAGCGATGTCGGTGACAATGACGCCCTCGCGGATGGCGTTGAAGATGGTCTCGAGGAAGCGCTTGTCTCTGGCCAATTCGACAAAGAACGTTTCGGCCTCCTCCGGTTGGATGCGCCGAAGTCGGGCGAGAATCTTGTCGATGAAGGCGCGTTTCATGGGCCGAGAGGAGGGGCAGAATGCCGAATGTTTCTGTCTGGCTGGTCTTTGTTTTCTCCGCGGAAGTTGTTTTTCTTTAGGCGATCTCTGGCTGCTTATCTAGATCGATTTTGAGCAAGGAGGCCAGCTCATCGACGCGCTGGGAGAAGAGTTGCAGGGCGCTCTCTACTGGCTCGGGGCTGGTCATGTCGACCCCGGCTTGGTGGAGGGTGTCGATGGGGTCACGTTTTCCTCCGGAGGCGAGAAATCCGAGATACGCAGAAGCGTCCCCCGTCTGGAGAACTTGGCGAGAGAGGGCGATGGCTGCGCTCATGCCTGTGGCGTACTGGTAGACGTAGAAGGCGTGGTAGAAATGAGGGATGCGCAGGCACTCAAGATCGAGTTGCGGATCGAGAGAGAAGTCCGGTCCAAAGTAAGCAAGAAGCAGCTCGTGGTAAATTTTAGTTAGGGTATCGAGGGTCAGGGCCGCCCCCGCTTCCTGCTCTTGGTGGATGATCTTTTCAAATTCGGCGAACATGGTCTGCCGATAAATGGTGCCCCGGAGATCATCAATCTGGCGGTTGAGGAGGTGGGCCCGTACTTGAAGGTCGTCCGTCTTCTCCAGCAAGTCATGGGTGAGGAGTTCCTCGTTGAAGGTGGATGCCACCTCGGCGAGGAAGATGGGATAGTGGTGGTCTTGGAAAGTTTGATTTCTCTGGGCAGACAGCGTGTGCATCGAATGTCCGGCTTCATGGGCTAGAGTGAACATATCGGAGAAGACGTCCTCCTTGTAGTTCATCAAAATGTAGGGTGGTGATCCGTAGCATCCGCTGGAGAAGGCTCCGCTGCGTTTGCCCTTCGATTCATAGCGGTCGCACCAACGCCCCCGTAGGCCGCTTTCGAGGTCGCGCCGGTAATCGGGTCCAAGGGGGTGGACCGCGCTGATCACTTGGTCGATGGCCTCGTCGAAAGTGATCTTGGTACTGACCCGGGAGACGATGGGGACATAAGTGTCGTAATGATGGATTTCATCGAGCTTGAGGGCGCGTCGGCGCAGCTCGTAGTAGCGGTGAAGCGGGGTGAGATTGGCTCGGACGGTCGTTACCAGATTGCGGTAGACGGAGGGAGGGATGTTGTTGCGGAAAAGGGCGGAGTCGAGGGCCGAGGTATGGTTGCGTGCCCGAGATTGGAAGACATCGCTCCGGACTGAGCTGGCCAAGGTGCTGGCCAAGGTGAATTTGTGGTCGGCGAACTCTCCGTAAAATTGGTGGAAGGCCTGCCGCCGCACCTTCTGATCCGGTTTAACCAGAAACGAACCAAAGCTGCCCTGGCTTAGTTCGCTCTGATTGCCTTGATCGTCGCTAATCAGGCCGAACTTGAGATCCACATTGGTCAGCTGGGAAAATGTCTCCTCGTGTCCAGATAGAGCCTGCGAACTCATGGCGAGAAGTCGTTCCTCGCTCTCCTTGAGCGTGTGCGGCTTGAACCGACGTAGTCGTTCTAGGGCGGTTTGCCAAGGAGCCAGCATGGGAGCCGTGGTCAGAGCCATGAATTCTTGGTCGGGAATGGCCATGAGCTCTGGACTAAGAAAAGAGCATTGTTCGACGATATTGGTGTGGAGGTTCTGCAGTCGTGCTTCCCGTTCGAGAAAGACGGGATCAGCCGCATTTTCACTGACCCGTAGGCTGGCGTAGGTGCCAAGGCGTTCGAGGGGCTGATCGATGCTTTTTTCAAACTCAAGGGCCTCCAGTAATCGTTGCGGTGACTTACCAAGTTGCCCGCGGAACTGTCCGATTTGGGGATAATGTTTCTGTAAGGCGGTAAACTCTTTCTCCCATGCGGTATCGTCCGAGTAGAGGAGTGTTAGATCCCAGCGGTCGGATTCTGGGATATTCTCCCTAGCGGTAACGCGTTGGATTGTTGGATCGGTGTTGGCGGAATGAAAAAGCATTTTCTTATTGTGTGGGGTTCAGAATTCGGAGCAATTGAAAACGATGCGGTAGCTACAAATGGTGCTGCGGCAGACAACCTTGCATTTCTCCTGGAGGAGGGTGCCTCCGCACACGGGACAGATGCTGTCCGGATCGGTTGGGTCGAGGCTTTCCTCCAAGGACAGGGCCTGAAGTATTCCCGCAAGAGTCTTGATCACGGTGGCGTCATGGGAGGCGGAGAGGCTGACGCGAAGGCGGGAAGTACCCTTCGGCACAGTGGGGGGGCGGATCGCTGGAACAAAAAAACCGAGGGAGGAGAGCTGCTCGGCCGCCGCCAGAGCGAGGGCCTCGTCTCCAAGAATAATCGGATGAATCGCGGCAGGAATGTTGCTATCGATGAGAGTGCAAAATTGGCGCAGCTTGGCGCGCCTTTGGTCTCCCTCCGGCCCGGCGCTCAGTTCGAGGGCGGCGGAGGCCGCGGCGACGTTCGAGGCCGGGGAGGCGGTGGAATAGACGAAACTTCGGGCACGGTTAAGCAGGAGATCAATGAGGTTTCGCGATCCTGCGACATAGCCGCCGGCACTGCCGAGGGCCTTGCCCAAGGTTCCCATTTGCACTTCGATTCGACTTCCAAGGCCAAGTTGCTCAGCTAATCCTCGCCCGCCCTTCCCGAGAATTCCTACGGCATGGGCCTCGTCGAGGATGAGGGCCGCCCCGTAGCGATCTTTTAGTTCGACGATTTGCTCAAGCGGCGCGAGGTCCCCGTCCATGCTGAAAACCGATTCGGTGGCGATGAGCACCTTGGCTTGTGGGTGCTTCTTGCCGGCCCACTCAAGGTGGTGCTCCAGCTGCCCTAGGTCGTTGTGAGCAAAAGTGCGGCAGGTCGCGCCGCTAAGGCGTGCCCCGTCCACAAGACAGGCATGGCTGAGGCGGTCGAGGAGCACCACATCATTTTTGTCGGCCAAGGCTACCATGACCCCGGTGCTGGCGGCGTAGCCGCTGGCGAAAGTAAGGGCCGCCGCCGTATCTTTGAAGGCTGCTAGTTTTTCCTCGAGTTCCTCGTGAGGACTTTGGCTCCCACTAAGGAGGCGAGAGGAACCTGTGCCGGCTCCGTAAGTCTGGGTGGCCTCGGTGGCTGCCGCGATGACCCTCGGGTGGGCCGCGAGGCCGAGATAATCGTTGGAGGCAAAGTTGTGGAGGGTCCGGTTGTCGAAGTGCACTTTTGCGCCAGTGACTTTGCTGGAGACGCGGAGGCGCCTCCGCAGGTTGCGGTGGTCCAGGGTAGCGAGTGATTTTTGGAGGTAGTCCTCGAGCATGGCGGTGGTTAGAATTTTAGTCAGCAAGCAGACGGAGTCGACGGAGGATTGTCGAGGGGTTGATAAATCAAAGGATCATTGTCAGTTTCGGGTGATGCTTCACTTGCCGGCACCGCTCCATTCATTTGCGGTTCATTTTCCGGTGGTCTTCCTTTTGTTAGGATGTGTCGGGGTTGCTCTTTCTCTGCTCTGGCCTAACCGCCGTTTGATGGGGTGGGTCATGCTTTCCATGCTCTGCGGAGCGGCCGCAACCTCTTGGGCCCATGCCACGGGAATGGTCGAAGCATCCCAAGTTCGCTATGTGGGAGCGACTGCGGCGGTTGCGGTACAGGACCATAAGAATATCTCGGACCTGATGCTGTTAGCCTCGTGGATCGCTGCCCTGGCTACCGTGGTGGTATTTTTTGGGGTTCGTATCTCAGGTGTCTCGCTTTTGGCCCGACTGGTTTCGCTGGCGGCAGGGGTCTTTCTTCTCTGGAGTATGCAGGCCACCTTGCACACTGGATCTGAGCTGACCCACACCTATTTCTTCGGCCCCAATGCTCCCAAGCCACTGCTGGGGACCGAGGAGGTGGTCCGCTTGAGACTGAAGTAGCCTAGATTTCAGGTCTTTTCATCCGGGAGGACATGGCGAAAAGTGAAAAGGCCGAGAAGAACGAGGATAGCTCCAAA
>Ga0307488_10001922_pt1 | contig 17546 bp, 30 predicted proteins | sample SB02metaG_FD_202248 | JGI IMG/M metagenome (GOLD analysis project Ga0307488, IMG submission 202248) | Sea-ice brine microbial communities from Beaufort Sea near Barrow, Alaska, United States - SB 0.2 | ecosystem: Environmental > Aquatic > Marine > Coastal | place: USA: Alaska | collected... | reverse complement strand
GCTGAAAAGTGGACGAGTGTAAGCCCCTGCCTCGAAGCCAAACTTGTTGAAGGCGCCCGCCAGCAGCGAGTGTTGGTCCAGCACCGCCGCCACCTCCGCGCGCATCGCGTCCGCGCCTTCGTCTGTCAGCAACTTATCGAGTACCGGCTCCCACATGGGGATGGGGTCGCCGCCGCCATCCTCCTCGCCCCCTGCCCCCGCCGCCGTCACCCCACCTGCAAATGAGGCCCGATATCAAGTGTGTGTAATTTCGTTACTACATTGCATCTGGTCGTTAGTCATGCTGTACAGCCGGACTGCTTATCAAATGGAGGTATTCAGTAAGGCGCCCAATTCGAGTGGCGTAACGTTAGGAATAAGTGCCAAACAATGGAGGTATGTGAGAACACAATCAACCGAGTGGCGTGATGTTAGGTACGTGACGAATGACCATACTATCAATGTGGATCATGCCGGGCCTTACCCGCGACGCGGCAGTGGTTGAGCAGTACCAACACCTGCACGCTCTCCAGCACCTTGGTGTTCACCTCCTCTGCCTTGCCCTCCTTGCGGTCCCGCTGCATGATGGCGCGCAGCAGCGTCAGCCGCGCCCGCATGGTAGGGCCTGGGAAGGTGTTGGTCGTGCCTTCAGATATCGCACGCCGGATGTTGGTCAACACAGGAAGCGGGGGCTGGGTTCGAACGTGAGGGATCTGAAGGCAATATCCAACGCACTGCGCCCCGTGATCTGAAGGCACTATCCTGCCTCGGCCTGGCAGATGTTGCTCGCCACGCCATAAGATGCCATGTGCGTCAAGAAGTGAGGGTTCAAAATGCGTTGGGTGACGTGGCGGGCAATGGGCCTGAAAGCCATTGCTCACCACCTCATGGGATGCCATTCACCTCAAGAAACGAGGATTCAAGGTGTGTGGGATGACGCGGCGGGCAATATCTGCCCGGCCGTACCGCATAATCATGTTCTGCCCCGTCAGCACCGACAGCGCCCCCGGGTTACCGAGGATCTTGGCGACCAGTGCAGTGAACTGCTTGGTTTCGTTGCTATGAGAGACGGGCGTGCCTTTGGCGTCGTTTAGCGGGCTACCCTCCATGCGGAAGACTTGAGCGATGGCGGCGAGGAGTGACTGGTGCCAGGGGCTTACGCTCGTCCGCTTTTCCGCTCAAAGGAAACGCTTTCTGTGGGATTAAGGGGTTAAGGGGTATTGAGGACTGTTTAGGATGCATGTTGTGTCAGGAACGGCTCAGGTTGAGCTGAAAAGGGACGAGTGTAAGCCCCTGCCTGGTGCTGCGCGCGGGTGTTCCAGGCGCGTAGCGCGGGATGTAGCAGGTTGTGCATCACCCCCGCTGCCGCCCCGGCTAGGTCCGCGCCCTGCGCGGCGGCGGCGGCGGCGTCGGGGGTGCCGGCCGCCTCCGCCTCAATGATCGCGCACACCGTGTGTGTCAACACGTCCAACATGCAGAGCCTGACAACCGTCACCTCTTCATCTTGAGCTTCGTGCTGGGATAAATTGAGTGTTTTGAGGAAGAGAACCACAGCTCAATGGCTGGTGGTCGAGCTGACGACTGGTTTAAGGAAAATACAGCTGTGACGGCTGGCTTAAGTTGAGCTGAAGCGCGGACGCCATATCAGGTCAAAGAGGAGGATGCTGCATAAAGTGCATACGGGTACACTTTGGGCAACCAGGCAGGACACCGACACCGCGTAAGGCCCGACCAGGATGGAGCCCACCAGACCGGCATCCATGAACTTCACAATTTCCTTCTCCTCAAAGAACCACTCGTGCTCCCCCGCCGGCCGCTTCAACATCCGCTCCAGATGCGCCGCCAGCCACCCGCCGACGTTGTTGACCGCGCCGATGCGCTCGTGCATGGGCTGGCTTGGTGTCTTCGCAGTGACCAGCCACTCGGGGTCGCCCCTGACAGCAGGGTCACTGAGGGCAATCACTCTCACTGTCATTATTGGACGTGCCCGCATGACTTGCCTTCAGCGTGAATGCTCATACATGCGCGAGGACTCTGTTTATCAATTCAACATGAATCAAGTGCTGTTACCTGTACCTACCTGGGCCCGCCTCTGTCTGCCTTGGCCACTACAGTGGTGTCTTTGGGCGGCGGCGCGGCACCTTTGTGTAAGGCCTGGCACACATTGTTCGCCACATCATCAACAAGCATTTTGAGGCCTCGAATCTCGAGTCAGACGGCACTTATAATGTGGCGAGCACGAGCAATAACCAAGCCCGACCTTTGTTGCCGAAGGAAAAGACGGTACTGGAGGGCTTGACTTTGCTTGTGAGGAACTTTATTTTCTGTTTGATTTCGGGGTTGGCGGCGCCGGTGGTGGTGTCCAGGGCGGCTTTGAAGGCGGCCAGCGCGTCGTTGTCCTCTATGAAGGGCCTCACACTCGTTTACATGACTGTTTGCTCATAGTATACCGGTGTACCCGGACACACTCGCCGCATCCTCCTCCCGCGGCGGCAGTGGTGTGTACAGGTGCACCACGCGCAAACAGACAAGGGCCGCCGTGGCCAGCCAGAGAGCAAGATGCGAGTGTGTACCGGAGATCTATGAGCACACAGGCAGGGAGACACCGTGTCTGCCCTTACCTCCATGCCAGCCTCGAGCGCCATGCCGCGGCGGAAGTGTGCCTTCTCCCACTCCGGCCGCAGCGCCACGCACACGTCGGCGTCCGACAGCGCTTGCTTCACCTGGAACGTGGGCGAAAAGGAACGTCAGCTTGGAATCAGAGAAACGTGAAAGAAAGGTCAGCTCCAGCGGTCAGCGTCAGGACGAAGGAGCGGCCAGGGTAAAGGGACGTGGTACACTTTGTGGTGAATGACGTGGTGAGCGGGGACTCACTATCACTGTGGTGGACGACGTGAGAGCTGAGTTTCACGTGCTGAGGTTGACGCTTTGACCAAGCGCATGTCTGCTACGAGTATGTGGATCGATATTGAGCGGTGGTGAGAGGTTGTGCGCGGTCACAGTCGACATACCTTGTTGAGCTTGAGGAACGACGCGCTGCGGTTGGAGAACACGGGCGCCAGCTCCACGCGCTCGCCCGCGTCCTTCCCCGCGGCCCGACGCAAGGGTCCGCACCCAGCAGCCACACGCAACAACGATTCAGCGCTCGCAACTTTACATGAACATCGAAACATCGAATAACATTCCGAAGGCCTCTCCCTAAGACGGGAATTAGTGTCGGGCCCTGAGGGAGGTCAGGCGTGGCGAGGAGGGTGCGATCGTTGGGGTGGGGGGGTGGGGGGGGGCGGGGGCTGGGCGGCCGAGGGGACGGCGAGCGTGGGGACGGATGCGATGGCGGGATATCTCGAAGGTGCCTCGAAATCTTCCCGCCCCACCTTGATCACTTTGGTGTAGGCACCCGCGGCCTTGAGGAATTCGCCTGCGCGGAAAAAGCCGTTGCCCTCATCCTTCAAGGCGGCCAGCTCGGGGGACAGCTCGGCGGCCTCGGCGGTCGCCATGCTTTCTGTGGTCGGCGGAAGCGTGCGTGTGATGAGGGAACGATTGAGACGAAGACTCGAAGAGTGCCACTTCGCACAGGTTTTGTATTTCGTGTTGACCGCGTGCCCACTCGAGAGTTGCAGCGGGGCCGAAGGGACAGGCCGGACAAACTGCTCGCGTTTGGTATCGGCGCGGTTGAGCAAAATCTCGGCGAGACAGAATGAGGGAGGCGTTATTTCGTGAAGCGCGTGCCCGCGGCGGCGCCACTCTTACCACACAGTCGCGCAGCGACGCAGCCGCTTGATAGTCGAGACACGTATCGGCCCCGTGCCGCGCGCGCCCGTAGGTCTCATGGCGAACCATGGAGGTGCGCATTGCCATCCCGGCAACTACATATTCTTGGAATTCCCAGGATATCCGGTTACCGTTTCCTGATTTCCGACCACTCGTTGTTGCTCGCCCAGCGGCGGCCGCGTCTCTCCCTCCTGCCTCTCCTAGTATAGCCGCACCCGGCGCCGCTCATTGCCGTGCGTAAGTGTCCCCCGTATCCTTCCCCGGCGCCTTCCCCTGTCGCGCGCTCTTGCCGCCGTACCCCGTGCATTTGCAAACCCGCGCACCTCCCTAGCGGCTTACGTGGAGGGGCGATGCTCGGAAGAGCCAAACAGCAATTCTCCGCGCCGGCGGCGGCGAGCAGGGCGACGTTGGACCGAACCATCGGTCGGAGCCTCGCCGGAAATCCCTGTGGTGTGCTAGCTGCGTGTGTGCACTGGTGCCGAAAGTTTCCGCCCAACTCCTTCCAGCAAAAGGTCTGGTGATACGGTGGCTCCACCGGCGCGTTCCCGTGTATTCCCGCCTAACAGTGTCGCTCGGACCGTTGGCCTGCACGCAGGCCGAGGGATGCTCTACGAAGGCGACGACCAGGCAGGGGATGTGCTGATAACACGCACTGACCGACATTGAACTGGCGAACCCAGTCCGCGCGTCCCATCCCTTCCCTTTCCTGGGTCCCATACCTTCCCTTCCCTTCCCTTCCATCTTCCATTCCCTTCCATTCCCTTCACCCTGAAGGTAAGTCACGCTCCCATCTGGGTTCGAGTTCTTGTTCTCAACGACCCTGCTGCCGGGCCAACTTCGGGGAACCCGCGGAGATGGCGACGATGATGCCGGTAGGAAATGATGGATAGTTGCATAGTGCTCGCGACATCATAGGATGCGCTCTAGCTGAAGAATCGAGAGTTCAAGTTGCGTTTGATGACGTGGCGAGCACGAGCACTATCCATCAGTCCCTAGCTGCCGGCGCAGCAGGGGATGCGCCACAGCGCTGACCGCTACTCCAGCAACGGCGACAACGGGTCGCCCTCCGCCCCTCCCGCTTTCACCCCCGCGCCCGCTCCTCCTGCCTTCGCCCCCGCGCCTCCCCCTCCCCCGCACGCCGCTGCCACCATTGCCACCTCCCACGACTACCACTACCATGAGAACCCCTTCGGCAGCACAAGTGGTCACGAGCAACACGTGACGCCTTTGCCGTCGCCGCAACGCGCGCCGGCGCCCGTCCAAGGCCGTGCCCGCGGCAGCGGCGGCAGCAACGGCAGTAGCGCCAGCGGCGGCGGCGGCGGCGGCGGCGGCGGTGCCATCCAATACAACAACGTACCGCTAGAAGGCGGTGGCACTCCCGTGGCGCGCGGGTCGGGCGGCGGCGGCGGCCAAATGGCCCGAGGCTCCGGGTCGGTAAGACCTGACAGATAATGCCCGCCACGTCATCAAATGCATTTTGAACCCTCGTTTCTTGAATTATTTGGCATCCTGTGACATCAAACGCATGTTGAACTCTCGTTTCTTGAACTATCTGGCATCCTATGATGTGGCTAGCAATATCTGACTGGCCCTAGGGGTCGGTGTTCAACGGCTCGCAGGAAGGGCGGCTGGGCAAGGGCGTCGGCAAGCCGCCGCGGCGCGGGCCGGGGAGTGAGTCGCACTCTTCGTTCTCCGCGCGCCTCGCTTCGGTGACCAAGGAGGTGGCGGCGAGCTCCGGGCGCCTGCAGGATGTGGTGGCGGCGCGGCGCGCTCGCCAGACCAAGCGCTACAAGGGCGGCCGGGAGCTCCTGCGCCAGCTGCAGGTAGCGCCTGCCAGATATTGCTCGCCGCGTCACAGGATGCCGTATGACTATATGGACGAGGGTTCGAAACCTGTTATATGGTTTAGCGGTCACTGGGCCTGCCAGACATTACTCACCACGTCACAGGATGCCATCGACTCAAGAGACGAGGACAGCGCGTGCCGATGGGGCCTGGCAGATACTACTCGCCACGCATAGGATGCCATTTATCGATATAAATGAGGGTACACAAAGCATTGCATGACGTGGGGATCGATGACTGCCAGGCCCTCGCTGCAGGACGAGAGCGGCGCCAAGGACCCTTCCGTCCTCGCCGGCGTACTGGCAGCACCACCGCCGGACCCGCGCTACACGGCGCCGTCCACCATGTCGTTCGTCAAGGCCAAGATGTTCGGTGTCAAGGTAAGGCGATGCAAGTTGAACTTCATTGAAACCCAAGCTGCAAATACCTGAATCCAGCACTTTGACACCAAAATATGATGAACTGCTTTACATTTCTACTTGCGCAGCTACACCAATTGAAACCCAAATGTAATGAACTGCTTCAACGTTTTGTTTTCACTTTCAACCTGCGCCGCTTCACCAAGGGGTCAAGCAGCGGCGGCGGCGGGTATGGCAACGACGATTCGGGTTCCGGCCACGGGAGCCGGGAATACGACCCAGCGGAGGCTGACCCGCTCAAGAGTAAAAAGGGCATGGCGTACAAGATGGACGCGGTGCGGCGGCGAATGGAGCAGTCGGTGATGGTGTCGGTCGGTGCGCGGGCCAAGCGGTCGGACGAAGACTTCTCCGACCTCTGGGCAGGGCTCAGACGAACTCCCCTCGCCGCGTCATCCACCGCATACGGACCTCCTACTTCTCCTCATCATCCCTCCTCCTTCCTCCTCCTCCACCACCTCCTCCTCCTCCATTCTCCTCCTCCTCCTGCCTCCTCCTTCCTCCTCTTATTTATATCTTGGTTACTTGCCAATTTGTGACATAGCAATCACTACGAGCGCAAGGTGTCGGTACCGGGATCGGCGCATCTTGTAAGCCGCATTGCACTCGTATGCCTCTGACCCTGTTCGTGGGCGCGCGTGCAACGGCAGGAACAACTGCTGGGTAAGATTCAACAGGACGGCGCACGGTACGCCAAGGCCATGGTAGGGCGGCTCAGGTTGACAGTATCAAAACCCGTGTTGAAAGCGCCGACGGTTTCAAGCGCTTGAAACTGGAATCTCATAAACTGGTTTCAACTGTTGATTTCAATTTCAACTTGCGGCGCTACATCATGGCTGAGATGTCGGCGGCGGCGTCGTCGATGGCCTCACACATCTCGGAGCTGACAGAGGAGGGCACGGGGCACGTGGGAGGGTCCTTCGGGGGGTCATCCATGGGGGGGTCCGCGGCGTCGACGCCCATGGGGGGCGCCAGCCCGTCGCACCCCAACTCGGCCGCGGCGCGCGAGGCGGTCATCGCGCGTGCGCGCCAACTTACAGAGGTGGGGTTCCATAGACCATGACTACGATTGTGATTAAGACGTGTTATGGGTTGGTGAGTGCTTTTAAAGTGTGTGAGTAGTTTCAAAGTTACGTCTGGCATCGAACCTTGATTGTGATTATTTATTGTGACTATGATTGTGCTTGTGTTGTGCTTATGCTCGTGATTATAAACGTTCAGTTTTATAATCCGTCTGACCCTGCATGGAGGTGATGTCGGCTTTGGAGAATGACGTGCGGCCGATGTGCGTGGAGCAGGTGACGACCGCCGTCACGGCAGGGCGTGGCAGATATTGCTCGCCGCGTCATCGGATCCCATTTATCAAGGAAACGAGGGTTCGACATGCCTTGGATAATGTGCCTGGCAGATATTGCTCGCCACGTCATAGGGTTCCATGGATGATAAGAAACGAGGGCTCGAAATGCGTGGGATGACGTGGCGAGCAGGATTTGCCAGGCCCTCCAATTCATCTCCAGGAACCAGGACTCGAAATGCGGTGAATGATGTGGCGAGCGATATCTGCCCGGCCCTACGTCATGGTGCCCGCCACACAGCGGTGCGACGACTTTCCGTCCTACCAGCCGTGCGTGGACAAGCGGCGGAGCTACATGCTGGACATGGACGCGTATGAGAATAAGCGGGAGGCCGCCAAGGCAGGGTGTCCAGGGGCTTACACTCGTCCACTTTTCGGCTCAACCTGAGCCGCTTCTGACACAAAATACACCCTCAACACCCCACACTAACCCCTGGCACCCCATAAATAGCCCCTGACCAACCCCTAGGTACACCCCCCTATCCATAGAAAGCGCTTGCGTTGAGCTGAAAAGTGAACGAGTGTAAGCCCCTGAGGGCGTCCTGTTCGCTCATGGTGTACCTTGTGCACACTAGCTGCATAGGGCGGCTTCATTGCCGCTGTGTTTATGGTCAGGTGGCCATACTGGCTTCTGCTCGCTTGGTTATGGTGCCAACAGTTTACACGCCCCTTGATACACACCTAGATCACAACCTCGAATGATGGATGAGACCCTGCGAGTGGAAGAAGGCCTTGAATGGGGACCCGGCGGAGTCGGCGCACCGGGAGGAGCAGTTCAGCCGCTCGCAGCGGAGGTGCGGCCTGCCAGACATCGCTCGCCACGTCATTCAATACATATCAACCCTCGTGTATTGAGTTAAATAGCATCCTGTGACGCGGCGAGTAATATCTGCCCGGCCTTGGAGGCCAGCCACGTCATTGGAACGCATTGTAAAGCCTCGTTTCTTGAGTTTAATGGCCTCCTATAACGTGTTCCTCTCAATATCTGGCGGGCCCTACGTGGAGGTTCACGCATTTCAGCGATAAGCTGGTGGAGGACCTCAGCATCGTGGACTCCAGCCGGTGCGTCAACCCCACATCCCATCAACGTCCATCCATCATCCTATCAACGTGAGCCCATCATCCTATCTACGCGAGGACCTGGTACTCTATCAACGTGGACCTGACATCCTATCAACTTGAACCCACCCCGCAGGTACGAGCTGGCCGGGCTGCTGCTGGAGGGCTTCGTGGAGTCGCAGCAGTTCGCGTTGGAGCGCCAGGGCGAGGTCATGCGCGTCATGAAGACCACGCCGCTCTGACGCTGATTCATTGACTGCTTCATGGGCGGGGCGGGGCTGGGCAGAGAGAGGGATGGGATGCGGAGCGGGGCTGGGCGAGGTCATGCGGGTCATGAACACTACGCCGCTCTGATATGGGCCCAGTAGTACAGGCGCGGTAGGGCGGGTTAGAGCGATGCGCTCTGAGATAGGCGGGGCGAAGCGGGGCGGGGCGCGGCCAGGTGATGCGCTCTAAGATCGCAGCGGGAAGTGGGAGAGCAAGGTGATCATTAGCACGCAGCTCTGCGGCAGGCGAGGCGAGGTGACGCATGTCATAGTAGACGGGGCGGGGCGCGCGGAGGTGTACATATACGTGGTCGTGAGCAACTGTGCGATCCCCAGCCGGTAGTCGGGTCGGGGCGGGGCAGGGCGGGGCGCGCGGTGGGTTACATAATACTGAGGTAGCTGGGGCGGGTACTGTGCTATACATACACGTGAGCGTGAGGGTACGGAGCGATAGGGCGTCGCACTATGACGGGACGGCGCGGTGGTATACATCCAAATGTAAATGAGAGTACTACGCTGTGCCCACTCTACTGGTAACACCTCCAGGTGCCCGCTCGCTGCTATTTTCACAACAATGTACAACAGTTACATCTCCGAAACCGCCGCAGGCATTGAATTAAGATTGAGAACTCATGGTGCACCACGTTGTCCACCTCAGCTGGTCAGCGCCGCTTGTAACGCCTGCACCACCGCCGGGTGGCCGTGCTGTAGCGGCACAAGACGACATTGAAAGCAACGTCTGAAACGGCTTAATCATACTCAGCTTTCAAGCGCCGAGACCAGGCGCGGTCAATCCGGGGTCAACATGGGGGCAACCCGCACCGCCCTACCTTGCTGCATGGCGCGGGTTAGCGGCGTCTGCCCGATTCGGTTCATCCGATGAACATCCGCTCCCTTCTTGAGCAGCGCCAGCACCACCGCCACCGTTAACCCCGCAGCGACGGTCCTGTTCCCCGCAGCGATGTGCAGCGGCGTGTCCCCGTCACCGTTCACCTTGTCCACCTTCGCCCCCTTCTCGAGCAGCACCCCCACCACCGTCGCGTGGCCATTACCCGCGGCGATGTGAAGCGCCGTCCCGGTGTCTGTGCTACGTAGTGGCATCAACCCGTTCTCCGTGTGAGGGTCTCCCAGTGTCTGGTCAACCTTCGCCCCCGCCGTCAGCAACAACTCCACCACCGCCGCGTGACCCTTCTGGGCAGCGATGAGTAGGGGTGTCTCCCCGCCCTTGCCCATCACGTTCACCGCCGCCCCCGCACCCAGCAGCTCCCGCACCACCGTCGCGTTGTCACTCTCCGCGGCATGGTGCAGCGGCGTCCGCCCGCCCGTGTCCGTCTGGTTCACATGCTCCGCCCTTGCCGCCGGATCCGCCGCCGATGACAGCAGCGCCGACACCACGTCCGCGACGCCCTTGTTGTGGCGGCGTAAGTTGAAATTACAATCAGACGTTGAAAGCAGGTTATGACATGCCAGTCTCAAGCGCTGAAACCGTAGGCGCTCTCAACACGGGGTTTGGTACTGTCAGCCTGCACTACCCTATCTTGTAGTCGCTTCCCGCGGCGATATGCAACGGCGTCCACCCGCTTTCCAGCTGTTTCAGGTTCACTGCCACATCCGGTGCGTCCAGCAACGTCAGCACCACCGCCACGTGACCCAGCTCTACGGCGACGTGCAACGGCGTCGACCCGTCACCATTCACTTTGTTCGGCGCCGCCCCCGCCACCACAAGCGCCTGCACCACCCCCACGTCGCCCTCGCCCTCCTGCACGGCCATGTGCAGTGGCGAATCCCCGCCCTCGTCCACATTGTCCACATCCGCCCCATTCTCGAGCAGAGCCCGCACTACCGCCAGGACCGCCTCGTGGTCATTCTCCGTAATATTTTCCAAGGCGAAGAACAACGGCGTGGACCCGTGCTCGTCCACCTTCTCGACGTCTGCCCCATTCTCGAGAAGCGCCCGCGCCATCTCCCCTTGGCCCTCATGCACGGCGAGGAGCAGCGGCGTCGCCCCGTGCTCGTCCGGTTTTTCGACATCCGCCCCATTCTCGAGCAGAGCTCGCAACACCGCGACGACCGCCACGACGTCATTCTCCCGGGAATTCTCCAGGGCGAGGATCAGCGGCGTCGACCCGAACTCGTCTGGCTTTTCCACATTTGCTCCATGCTCGCACAGCGCCCGCACAAATTCCCCTCGGCCCTCTTGTACGGCGTACATCAACGGCGTCCACCTGTGCTCGTTCACCTTTTCCACGTCTGCCTCATTCTCGAGCAGCGTGCGCATTATCTCCAGGTTGTCAAACTCCAAGGCAAGGCACAGCGGCGGCGTCCCGGCACCAGGGGCTTACACTCGTTCACGTTAGAGCTCAACTTGAGCATCTCCAGGACCCCTTCAAGTGTTAAGTTGGGCTACACGGTGGACGGAAGAGCTCAAGTTGAGCTGAAAACGGAACGAGCGTAAGCCCCTGCCCGGCACCATTGATCTGGTCCATATCCGCCCCCTTCTCGAGCAGAGTCCGCATCACCTCCTCCATGGCAAGGTGCAACGGCATCGACCCGACACCAGGGGCTTAAACTCGTTCACGTTGGAGCTCAACTTGAGCAACTCCAGGACACCGTCACGAGTTAAGTTGACTTATACGGCGGGAGGAAGTCCTCAAGTTGAGCTGAAACGAGAACGAGTGTAAGCCCCTGCCCGGCACCATTCGCTTTGTTTACCATCGCCCCATGCTCGAGCAGAACCCGCACCATCGGCTCGTCGCCCTTCTCCACCGCGTCGTGCAGCGGCGTTTCCTCCGGCCGGAGAGGATCAGACGGCGTGTCGACCGCGGCCCCCGCCGTCAGCAGCGTTTGTACCACCTCTACGTGGCCCTTGCCCGCAGCGACGGTCAGCGGCGTGCGCCCGTCTGCAGTCGCCGCGTCTACCGCGGCCAGGGGCTTAAACTCGTTCCGATTCCAGCTCAACTTGAGCTCCTCTGTCCACCGTGTAACCCAACTTAACTCATGAATGTGTTCTGGAGGTTGCTAAAGTTGAGCTCTAACATGAACGAGTGTAAGCCCCTGCCGCGGCTCCCGCCACCAGCAGAGCCCGCACCACCGCCTGGTGGCCTTCCTCCGCGGCAATGAGCAGTGGCGTATCCCACTCAGCATCTGCCTTGTCGACCACCGCTCCCGCCGCCAGAAGCACCCGCACCACCGCATCGTGGCCCAAAGACGCGGCGATATACAGCGGCGGCTCACCGCTCATGTCCGCCGCGTCCACATCCGCCCCCGCCGCCACAAGCGCCAGCACAGCCGCCTCGTCGCCTTCCTCTACGGCGGCCCACAACTGATATTGGAGACGGTCATATCTGCCGATTAAGCCGAGCTCATCAACAGCGTTAACTACACCGGCCGGGCCCGGGAGGAGGAGGAGGAGGAGGAGGAGGACCGGTGGGTACCCTAATTTACCCACACCGTTCCCCTCATCTTCACCCTCGCTCCCCCTCTTCAAGCCCGCCCCGTGGTCCTTCATCCTACTTGATGAGGGCTACGCGCGCGGGACGTGTGGAATCGCGAGGGAGTGCGAGGGAAGGAACTTCTCGCGCTGTGGCTGAGCATTCTGCCATCATTTTAACGAAACGCTGTATATATGCGCCCAGATCTTGGGTCCAGGGCAGACTGTTTATGACTTTATATGAAAGATAATCCATCATAATCTGGGTGCATTTATGAGTCGACCTAATTTTCAGCCGCTGAACCACCCCGCTTGGACGGCGCATTTTTGTTCGACTCGTCCGCGGTTCACTTCTACGAGCATCACGAACCACGCGCTCCGCGACACGTCCGATGCCTTCAGCACTCCACGTGTGTCGTAATCTGCGTTGTACCACGCGTGTGGGGCGGTCGGCGCCCGGTGCACCCTCTCGCCCGTGTCCCTCCACCGCCAGGGCACAGTTGACAAGCATCTCCTTCCCTCGTTCCCGTCGTCGCTTCCCATAAAAACGCTCGAGAAAAACGGGCCGCGCCCCCGCAACAACGACAGTGCCCTCCTCTGTGCGTGGACCTCTGAATGTCGGACCGCCCCTCACCGGTTACTTGACGCGGAGGGTGGGTTGGGTGAAATCTGGTGGTCTACCAAGCAGTCCTCATCTGCTGTCACTTCGGTTCCGAGAACGCAGATGCCTTCACGGCAGGGGCTGACACTCGCTCACTTCAGAGCTCAAGTTAAGGACCTTCGGGAACACATCGCTCACGTCAGAGCTCAACTTGAGCACCCTCGGGACACATCCACCGATTAATTTGGGTTACATGGAGGATAAAGTAAGCTTAAGTTGAGCTGAAAGGGGCAAGGTGAGCTCAAGTTTGGCAGAAATGGGAACGAGTGTAAGCCTCTGCTTCACGGCAGGAACGGCGTGCAGCGGAGCGCGATGCTGCCAAGCGCGCGCCGGCCAAGACGGGCGCCGCGGGAGCCGCGGGGATTGCGGGAGCCATGGGGGGCGCGGGCGCCGCGGGAGCTGCGGTGGGCGCGGGCGCCGCGGGAGCCGCGGGGGGCGCGGGAGCCGCGGGAGCTTCCGCCGCTGGCGCAAACGTACCCGTGAACCCGCTCGGCGACTGGACCACGCAAACGGAAGACGCTGAAGAGATGCTTCGTTCGCTAGGAGTCGAGGTCGTGAGTCATATGGCCGCCATGGGCAGGGGTTCACACTCGTCCACTTTTCAGCTCAACCTGAGCCTTTCTTGTCATTGACCCCGCCCACAGACACAGAGTATCCCACAAAATGTGCTTTCGTTGAGCCGAGAATTGGACGAGTGTAAGTTCTTGACTATCGGTGACAGGGAAGCGCAGTTCAGCCTGGGATGCGAGTTACTCGCAGCGGCTGGGGTTTCGGACACGCCACTGGGCGCGAGTGGAAGATCGCCGGCGGCGGATGTAGGGCTGGCACCAAGGGCCTACACTCGTCCACTTTTCAGCTCAACCTGAGCCGCACATTGTCAATGACTCCATCCACAGACCCATGGTACCCCACAAAACGTGCTTACGTTGAGCCGAGTAGTGGACGAGTGTCAGCCCCCGGCTGGCACTTTGCTCCTCAAAGTTACAGGTCGCTCACAAGACCGAGATTCGTCGATCGATGATGTGGTCGTCTGATGTAATGATTTTTGTGAATGCCAACCCTGGGTGGAGAGGGGCACGGCGCTCCTGGAGAAGGCAGCAAAGCAAGGGCACGTGTACGCTATGCACGAGTTGGCGGGCGTTTGCTTCCAGCGTCAGGAGTACGAGCACGTCGTGAAGTGGTCTACCATGGTAGGGCGGTGCAGGTTGACCCAATGAAACCCAAGTTGAAACCGCCTGGAACCAAGCGCTTGAAAGTGAAGCGTGATATGCTGCTTTCAACTTCCGCTTTCAAATTCAACTTGCGCCGCTACACCAAGGCCGCCGAGGCCGGCTTGCCGAAGGCGATGTTCGCACTCGGATGTTGTCTCGACCAGGGAGAGGGCACCCATACGCTGGACCACCCGGCGGCGGCTGGCTGGTACAAGCAGGGACTTGGCGGATATTGCTCGCCACGTCATTCAACGCCGTTTGAAGACTCATCTCACGGGGGCCAGGGCGAAAGCCTGATGCCTCTTCACACACGGTGAAGCGTCCATCTCCCCTGCACTTTCAACACTCGTCTCTTAAATGATATGGCACACACTGAGGTGGTGAGCAGAGTCCGCGAGGCCATAGGTACAGGCGCGCAGCAGACGCGGGGCACGGGATTGCGGCGTCCAACCTCAGCGCCATGTACTAAGTCGGCCGTGGTTGGGCCTGGCCAGTAATGCCTACCACATTAGAACCTCCTTTCTTGAGTGAAATGACGATACATGACGTGGCGAGCAAGGTATGCTAGGCTCTGTGGAGCGGCGTAACGCGCAGCAGACGGCGGACGCTGGAATGGACGCGCAAGGCCGCCGAAAGTGGCCTCGCGGGCTCGTGCTTGATTCTGGCCTATCACATGTACTTAGATCGTCCCCACGCCCGCGAGGTTGGGCATGTGGGTGAGGCCGGCGGTGTCGCCACGCCGGTTGGGGTAATGGAGGGACACGACGTCGCCCCGGATGTCTTGTCCGGTGTGGTGCATTGGCTGCGAAAGGGGTGCACGACAGGGCAATATGATCCACTCGAAGAGCTCGACGGATTTCGCATAAGAGCGTTGGAGGGGTCTAATTATTGCCACAACAACGGTTGCGAGGTTGTGGGTCGTCTGAAGGACTTCAAAGTTTGCCCGCAGTGTAAGGCCGCTCGGTACTGGGCGACGCGTGCCAGAAGCAGGACTGGACTACGGGTGGGCACAAGGAAAAGTGTGGTAAATTCCGATTTGCCTTCCAGCCTGCTGAGGGTTTCCATTAGCTCGACAGTGACTGCAAAACATTCAGCCACACTCCTCTTGCACCAACCGCAACCCCACAACCTGCAACTGTTCTTCGTTCCACGGATAGAAGCTCGAGAGGAGCTCGACAGCAGTGTCTATACCATGACGTCAAAGAATACCTCGACACCAATATCATCTCCGCTGCGGGCTGTGTCAGAACACGGACAACACGCCGCGCTCCCGGTCGCCCCGGCGCTCGGCACTGCATTTCGTTATTATCATTACTGATGAGGGTGGAACGTGGTACTAGTAGCTGAAGCCTCTGATTCGTGCCCGACAGTAAGCCAGCCCTCAATGAGCCCCCGTTGGTTATCCCCTGGCATGCGCAGATCCGGAGGGGGGCGATATTTGACCCCCCCCCCCTCCCAATGTCACCCCAATTCGACGATCCCGCCTACACGGGTTGGGTGTTGTTTCGTTTCCTTTCAACCGCACCACGTGTTGATAGGCTCTAGGGTTCGGCGGGGGGTGCCTGAAGGGGTGGCGACTGGTGGGGGTTGGTTTCGTTTTGCGAGACGGGCGGCGCGCAGCGCCCCGTGTTGGTTTCAACGTTTGAACAGCTTTTTATTACAGACTAGGGTGAAACGTGTGAATCGCACCCCGTGTTGATAGGCTTCAGGAGTCGGCGGGGGGTGCTTCACCCTCCACCACCGCAATCTCGCCGGGCTTATTCCGTTTCCGTCTCAAACCCGGGGTCAAGGGCCGAGTCACTAATGCGGAGCCGACTCATGGGATGTCATTTACTTTTTGACCGAGTAACTAACGAACATCGAGCCTCGTGGCGCTCACACGGAGGCATGCGGAGTTGAGTCACAGGATAATTTGGTTTTGGGCCGAGGAACTAACGACGATCGAAGCCGAAGGCGCTCACATTGCAGCATTGTTCAACCACGTTGGATGGCATTTGACTCAAGTAGCAAGGGTCGAGGGTCTGGAACGTGGTGACTAATGCGGCGTGCACTGCGTACTGCCTCGGGGCGTCATAGAATGTCATGCAACTCAAGAAACGAGGGTCTACAACGCGTTGGGTGCCGTGGCAGGCATCGTTTAAGCAGCCCGACCTTAGGCGGCTTCTCCAAATTCTTAACGCCCAGCTTCTCCAACAGATCGAAACACTCACCCACCGCAACGGCCCGGTATGAAACGGGCTCCTTGGTATTAGTATAAGCAAGCAGTGAGAGGTCCAGGCCTCAATGTGTAAGGGTACACTATGAGCAAGCAGTGAGGGGCCAGGGCTTCAATGTGTACCGGGTACACTATGAGCAAGCAGTGAGAGGTGCGGGCCTCAATGTGTACCGGGTACACTATGATCAAGCAGTGAGAGGCGCAGGCCCCACCCAGCACCTCCATCTCCGAGTCCATCAGGTTGTTCAGGTCCTCCACCGCGGCCTTCGTGGCCCAGGCGTAGCGCCGCGACTTGCATTTGAAAGCAAACTTTAAAGCAGTTCATCATATTTTAGTTTCAAGCGCTGGCTGACAGCCTGACACTCGTCGCGGTCAGGTCAACCTAGGGTCAACCCGGGGTCAACCTGGGGTCAACCCTGGATCAACCTTGGATAAACGTGGGGTCAGCCTGGGATCAACCAGGGGTCAACATGGGGTCAACCTGAGGTCAACCTGCACGGCCCCACCCTGGCACGCGCGACAGGGTCGATGATGTCACCTTCCTCCGACGGGAACCCCGCGTCCTACGGCCTGCCAGACAATGCTCGCCACGTCATAGGATGCCATGTAAACCAAGAAACCAGGGTTTTGAACGCGCGTCGATGACTTGGCGGGCGATGAGCCTGGCAGACATTGCTCGCCTCGTCAAAGCATGCCATTTAACTCAAGAGACAAGGGTCCTGAACGCGTGTCGATGATGTGGCAGGGGGGATATCTGCCCGGCCCCTGCCGCGTCCGCATACTGCTCCAACGACCCGAGGGGCGCCGCCTCCGCCTCCTCCTCCGAGCCATTCAGCGCCTCCGCCTGTGCCGAGTCCCCGGGAGCCACCGCCGCCGCCGCCTGACAGGGTCCTCATAACGTTAGCGACTTCGACGTGTTTACAGTTGAGGCGGAATCCCGTGCGTCGTTGATCTGGACTTACACCCTGACAGGCTTCCGGGTTTGTCCGCTTGAAACGGCGCAGGGGGTCGGTTAATGCTGACCATGTGAAGCGCGGTGGGGATCGATGAACCATGATAAATGCATTGCGTCGTCAACGTATGCAGGGACCAAACGACTCCAGTTACGCCGCCACATACGATTCAAGTGACGCTGCCACAACATGGGGGAGGGTGAGGGTGCGGCCCCGCCGCCGCCGCGGTTTCCATCTGCTCAAAGGTGGGCGAGGGCGCCACCGTCCCCTGCTCCCAGGGTGCTGCCTTCCCGCCCCCCTCCTTCCCCGCCTCCGCCTCCCCCTCATAATAAGGCCTGCCAGATATTGCCCGCCAGGTCATCTACACGTTTTTTTAATAATGAAAC
>Ga0307488_10001920_pt1 | contig 17546 bp, 16 predicted proteins | sample SB02metaG_FD_202248 | JGI IMG/M metagenome (GOLD analysis project Ga0307488, IMG submission 202248) | Sea-ice brine microbial communities from Beaufort Sea near Barrow, Alaska, United States - SB 0.2 | ecosystem: Environmental > Aquatic > Marine > Coastal | place: USA: Alaska | collected... | reverse complement strand
GGCCTTTTCCTTTAATTGCTTTAGAGATAACAGGTCTACTACTTTCCTTAGTTTGCTGAAAATAGTTACGATATGAAATATTGAGGCCAGACAAAGCCGGTAACTTTGCGGCATATTCTGCAGGCGCAGCTAGCAGTATGTTTCCGTCTTTATCACTTACCACCATACTCTCAATGTTGGGACTTACATTGGCCACAGTATTGAGTATTTTTGCATGATTTTGAGTGTTTCTTTCATTGATTAACAACGTTGCCGTTGATGTCAGTGCATGCACTTTATTGTCTAATAATCGAGTAGAGCTTGTAGTGACTTGCTCTATCGCATTATCTAACTCTACGCTAACTAACACTTCGCTATCATGCGTAGAGCGATCGATAAAAAATAATACGACCATAAATACGGGTAACATTACACTGACTAGGTTAAATTCAAAGACCACAGCTGAAAATTTAGGTAGGGCCCGCACCTGATTGAATCGGCTGCCTATCGGAAGAAGCCAATAAACGATTAAGGCGAACATTGCGCATACATATGCACTTATCACGAAAGATAATGCTATGAAAACAGAAGCTTGAAAGTTGAGAGATAAATTTGTAACAACAATAAAACTACTTATGGGTAATCCGATAAGTAACCAAAAAAATAGAATTGCAGTTAAAAATCTTACCCCCCAGTAAAGTAACAGCGCAACAACAAAAAACTGTAGACCGTGTAACCAACCTAAAGGCATGTAGCTGTCATAAATTAAGAGCGGCAGCATACTCGCGCACAAAGCCAAAAACGCGATACGAAAAGGGAGAGCCAGTAAGCATAGCAAGACAAAAGCGCTTCCAAAGTAAATTGGAACACCACCAGCCATGTTAGCCACTAAAAACCCATTAACAATAAAGGCAAGGGTCCCTAACACTGCACCCATTGAGAATTGCTCATTAACTAATTTTACTGTGTTACCTATTAAGTCATCGATTTACGTGTTTAAAATATATACTTTCCCCCCCGAGTCAACAAGCTTTTAATTAGTCATTAAGGAGCATGATTTAAGTGCCAAGTATAAATAAATACACTCAAAAACAGCATATTTAGCACTTAGCTAGCATTAATCAGCGCTGTTCATTCTGGGTTCTTGACACTGCCAACAAATTGCAAACTGAAACTCATTCATTTGCCCACAGGTAATGCATGCCCAATCATTTTTGTTATCCGGGCTTATATCGGTTTGCTCTTGATAAAAGCTATCTAGTATTTTTTGTGCTTTAGGTTGCCATTCATCATCGTGAAGCCAAATTTCAGGTTCAGCATCCATGGGCGGTATTTCCCCGATAGCACCCTGCACTAGCTCATTTTTTACAAAACAGGGGACGCCTGCATCGTCTAAAATACTTTTGACTTGATAGACGTGGAAACGGTCATGATGACGAAAAAATATTTGCATTAAATCCTCTTTTATTAATAGTTTGCGCTCTCAAATCTGCTTATATCAAAGCTCTTTTTCATGGTGGACAGATCGTAGGCTAAAAAGATTACAATCTGCGGTAACTAATTTTGCAATCAGCCAATCTAAAAAATCGATTAGAACGATTATTTTTTATCGTTTTTAATGGTTGTAAATACACTCTATTATCCAAATAGAAACAAAAATAAACGGAAATGACAACGAATGTCCGTTTTAAGGCAAATATAATTATACTTTAAGAGTAATAAGGGAAAAACGATGTACGATATCATCATACAGCTGCGCCAGTGTCTACTGCTAAGCAAGCAAAAACAAAGTATTCAAGTATGTAATTTTAAAGATAATTATTATGGCGATCAGCAATGTTATACCGTAAAGCAGACAAATCTAAAGAGAAAAAACCACTCTTAATGGGGTTTACCAATAACGGGGGGCATTGCCCCCCCTCACCTCCGATTTAACAATGGCGAAGGGTATTAAATACTGGAGTAAAATAGAAAATGCTTTCGCGGTGCCTAACCCATGTCTATAGAAACGTCGCTCAAACTGCCTAAGCCAGTGCCGTCTTGGCTATCTAGCTTTATCATTAAACGTAAGTCATTTGGAGAATCTGCATTGTGCATCGCTTGCTCTTCGGTAATACGATTTTCTTTATACAGCGCATAAATCGCCATATCAAAGCTTTGCATACCCTGCTCTTTTCCCTTCATCATCGCTTCTTTTAACATACCAATTTCATTTCGTTGAATAAGGTCTGATACCAATGGCGTATTCAACAGAATTTCTATCGCAGCAACTCTACCTTTGCCATCGATCGTCGGCACTAGTTGCTGAGCTACAATAGCTCTGATGTTTTGACTTAAATCGAAACGGAGCTTCTGGTGCATGTTTTGTGGAGCCAAATGCATAATACGTTCAATTGCTTGATTTGCATTGTTTGCATGTAGCGTAGCAACGCATAAGTGTCCGGTATCAGCGAACGCCATTGCATATTCCATCGTTTCCATAGAGCGAATTTCACCAATCAATATAACGTCAGGAGCTTGGCGCAATGAACTCTTCAGGGCATCATCAAACGTATGTGTGTCGATACCGACTTCACGCTGAGTGACTACGCAGTTGTTATGTTCATGTACAAATTCAATCGGATCCTCAATGGTTAATATATGCCCATGAGAATGTTGATTTCTATGCCCAATCAGAGCGGCAAGTGAGGTTGACTTGCCTGTACCGGTGCCACCAACAAACAATATCAAGCCTTTCTTAGACATGATGATGTCTTTCAGTACTGGTGGTAAACCCAACTCGTCTACATTTGGAATTTGCGTTACAATTCGCCTGACAACCATACCAGGTTGGTCGCGTTGCCAAAAAGCACTGCACCTGAAACGGCCAACACCGTCTATGGAAATGGCAAAGTTACATTCTTTTTCCTCTACAAATGACTTTTTTTGCTTTTCGCTCATTGCATCATGCACGAGTTCGAGGGCTTCAGGTTCAGTTAAATTCATCGCAGTTAACGGCGTCATACGTCCGTTAATTTTGGCGCTAACTGGCATGCCAACTGTAATAAATAAATCCGATGCACTATGCGCAGCCATATCCTGCAAACATTGGTGTAAACTTAACATAATTGATCCTCTGTTGTGCTTACATGCCTATTGATGGCGGCTTATCTATTGACTTAGACGCTGCATCATTAGCTGAAATAACACCCATAGCAACTAGACGTTGTAAGCATTGATCCATCGTCTGCATGCCGTGCTTTTGTCCTGTTTGGATAACTGAATACATCTGTGGCACTTTATCTTCTCGAATAAGATTTCGAATGGCGGGTATACCTATCATGATTTCATGAGCCGCAACTCGTCCCCCTCCCACTTTTTTCAATAGCGTTTGTGATACTACCGCGCGCAACGATTCAGAAAGCATTGAACGTACCATTGACTTTTCTTCCGCTGGAAATACGTCGATAATACGGTCTATCGTTTTTGGCGCTGAGTTAGTATGTAACGTGCCGAACACAAGGTGCCCGGTCTCTGCCGCGGATATAGCTAGACGAATAGTTTCTAGATCTCGCAATTCTCCAACTAGAATAACATCCGGATCTTCACGCAAGGCGGACCGAAGCGCATTGTTGAAGCTATGTGTATCGCGATGGACCTCACGCTGATTCATTACACACATCTTATTTTTATGTACAAATTCTATTGGATCCTCAATAGTAAGAATATGCTCACGTTTATGCGTATTAATATGATCAACCATGGCTGCAAGCGTCGTACTTTTTCCTGAACCGGTTGCTCCTGTAACGAGCACAATACCGGTAGGTTGATTAATTATTTGTTTAAAAATTTCCGGCGCACCTAGCTGGTCTAGTGTTAGAATCTCGCTTGGAATGGTACGTAAAACAGCAGCAGCACCTCGGTTTTGCACAAAGGCGTTAACCCTGAACCGGGATAATTCTTTTATTTCAAAAGAAAAATCGCATTCTAGGTTTTCTTCGTAATCTTTACGTTGATGATCATTCATAATACTGAAAATCAAAGCGTGGACTTGTTTGTGATCGAGCGGCTCAACATTGAGACGACGCATTTCGCCATCAACCCGGATGATGGGGGGTAATCCTGCAGATAAATGTAAATCTGAGGCTTTATTGCTTACACTGAAAGCGAGAAGTTCGTTAATGTCCACTGTGGGTCACTCCAAAAATAGTTGCTGATTCGAACGTTGATATAAATAATTAATACTGTACTACTAAAATTTGAGAAACTAACTAATGACAAATCATATCGCCGAAAATATTCTGACGGTTCTTGCTCAAATAGAACAATGTGCTTTGCAGGCTGGTCGTGTTGCGAACAATATTGAATTATTAGCCGTAAGTAAAACCAAACCCGTATCGGATATTATTATTGCGTATGAAGCCGGACACCGTTCATTTGGTGAGAATTATGTCCAAGAAGGCGTCGACAAAATAGCTGAACTGAAGCACTTATCTGATATCTCTTGGCATTTTATCGGCCCATTGCAATCAAACAAGAGTCGTTTAGTGGCAGAAAATTTCGATTGGATGCATTCTGTTGACCGTTTTAAAATTGCAAAACGACTCAATGACCAGCGCCATAACTACGCCAGCCCGCTGAATATATGCATTCAAGTTAATATAGATGAAGAAGAAACAAAAGCAGGTGTATTGCCACACGAACTTATGCCTCTATTGTCAGACTGCGAAAAACTGAACCGATTGTGTGTAAGAGGCTTAATGGCAATTCCAAAAGCGAGTAAAGTAAAGTCAGAACAGCTGGCATCTTTTAAAAAAGTGCAGGCTTTATTCGCTACTTGTCAGCAAAAGTATCCACAATTTGATACTCTATCAATAGGTATGAGTGGCGATATACCTGCGGCTATTGAATGCGGCTCTACAATAGTTAGAGTTGGCACTGCTATTTTTGGCGCACGCGATTAAGCGTTCGACTATTGCTAACGCTATCGACTGAGCACTCATTAATCAACAAATGTGAAGGAGAAACATGCAAGCACGTAAGTTAAGTTTTATCGGCGCGGGTAATATGCCCAGAAGTATTATTAGTGGTTTAGTCAATGGCGGTTATGACCCCAAATTAATCACTGCATCCAATCCATCCACACCAAAACTAGATGCTTTGGCTACTGATTTTGGTATTAATACAACCCAATCAAATAAAGAAGCGTGCGAAGCTGGCGATGTTGTTATTTTGTCGGTAAAACCACAAATCATGGCGGCTACTTGCGCAGACCTTATTCAAAAGACATCACTTAATGGTAAAATTATGGTGTCTATTGCGGCAGGTATCACAACCTATCGTTTAATTGAAATGCTAGGTAATTACGATCAAGTTGTGCGCACTATGCCCAATACACCTTCTTCGCTTAGTAAAGGAATGACTGGACTTTATGCTCCTGATTCCGTAACCCAGGTCGATCGTGACTTTGTTGGACACGTCATGGATCACGTTGGCAAAACATTATGGGTAGAAAAAGATAGTCAAATTAATATCGTTATTGCTGCGGCCGGAAGCAGTCCCGCCTACTTATTCTTATTTGCCCAAGCAATGCAGGATGAAGCTATAAAAATGGGACTAGACAAAGACGACGCTCGTCTACTAGTCCAACAAGCATTGTTAGGCAGTGCTGAAATGATTTGTCACAATCCAGACCTTGAATTAAGTGAACTTAGAGCCCAAGTTACATCCAAGGGTGGTACAACACACGAGGCAATTAGTACTTTCCAAGAAAATAATTTAGAAGCTATTGTGAGCAAAGCCATGCAGGCTGCGGTTGCAAGAGCTGTAAAAATGTCATCTGACCTTTAACTTAAACGGAATCCAAGATGTTAGCCTTCAATAATTTAATTACATTTTTTTTTGATACTTACGCCATGATAGTGCTGGCAAGACTTTGGCTACAATGGGCGCGTGCCGATTTCTATAATCCGTTAAGTCAGTTTGTGGTTAAAGCGACCCAGCCTGCCGTTGGCCCATTGCGCAGAGTAATTCCCTCTTTGGGTAAATTCGACACAGCCACATTTGTGTTTGCATTTTTAGTCATTCTCACGAAATTTATCGTTTTCTTTGTACTGAGTGGTTCTATGTTTCCGGTGCTAACTACACTTATTTTAGTGCTATTTGGCTTACTTAAAAGTGCGTTTTGGCTACTTTTTATTGTCTTGATAGGCAACATGATACTCAGTTTTGTGCCTAACGTTGGGCCTTCAATTCGCTATCTTTTGCATCAGCTTACTGATCCGTTGTTAGCTCCTATTCGTCGGTTCCTACCGTCATTAGGCGGATTAGACTTCTCTCCTCTTGTGTTGATTTTAGCAATTCAATTTGCATTAGATCTAATAGGTCAATATCTACCGTACTTAATGTAAAGAAGAGGCAAAATTATGGCACATTCAGGCAATAAGCAATACCAAACAAAACTAGCTCGTGGCGCAGTATTCTTAACATTATTGCTTACCACTTTGCTTTTGCATGCAAAAGTTAGCGCAGAAGAGAAAACTCAATTAGGTAACTGGGAGGTGCATCACATTGTTCTCGGTACCACGTTTTTAACACCTGAAATAGCTAGAGCTAATTCCATCGTGCGCAGTAAATATAATTCATTTGTAAATATTTCGGTTTTAGATGGTAATGATAAGAAAGCCCAAAATGTCTCTATAACCGGCACCGCAAGAAATTTGCTAGGTAATAGCAAAAAATTATCATTCAAAAAGGTGGTGGACGGAGATGCGATATACTATTTAGCGGTTTTTTCACATGCGCACAAAGAAAATTTTCGTTTCGACATTAATATTCAGCAAGGCAATGAGGCACAAATTTTAGAGTTACAGCAAGAGATGTATGTTGATTAGGCCCGTTGACCCTATAAATTATGCAGATGATAAATTAATATAATAGTAAAAAGCCTCTCCACATATACACATGGTAGTGGCTTTTTTTGTATTTTTTAACTCCACGCTTACTCTGCTCGTTTAAAGACCAGTTCTGTCGCTGTGCTCTCTAAATCATTATATTGATAGCCAGCACTATTAAAGGTCTTCAATTCTGAAACACACGTAATGCGCTTTTCAATAATGTAGCGTGCCATCAAACCACGGGCTTTTTTAGCATAGAAGCTGATAATTTTATACTTTCCATTTTTCTCATCTTTGAAATGTGGAGTGATAATACGTGCACCAAGCAGTTTCTTCTTCACCGAACTAAAGTATTCGTTACTCGCTAAATTTATCAGGATATTGCTACCGTCATTTTCTGGATCGCCATTTCCTTGATTATCAGATGTCTGACTTGCGTCCTTAAGTGCTTTATTTAATTCTTGAGTAATTGAGGCACCCCAGTATTCATATAATGACTTGCCCCGTGTGTTTTCCAATTTTGTCCCCATTTCGAGACGATAAGGTTGCATTAAATCTAATGGGCGCAACAAACCGTAAAGCCCAGAAAGAATACGTAAATGCTTTTGCGCGAACTGAATATCCTCTTCTTTCAAGGATCTTGCATCAAGGCCTGTATAAACATCTCCGTTGAAGGCATATATTGATTGGCGAGCATTTGCAGGCGTAAAAGGAGTTGTAAAGCTTGAAAACCGTTCGGCATTCAATATCGACAGCTTATCGCTGATGTGCATTAAGCTTGCTAAATCACTTGGCGCTAACTTTTTGCAGGTTTTTACCAACGCTTTGGCATCACTCAACATACTAGGTTGAGTAAACTCTTTGGTAGGTAATGAAGATTCGAAATCAAGATTTTTTGCAGGGGAAACAACCATTAACATAATAACTTTCTATCCTTTTTTCTTCGCATGTTTAACACATGGGGGCAATTTCATCAATTTCTATCTATTCATGTATAAAAACACACAATCTGTTATAGCCAGTTGCCGCGACAATCGGTAATCTAGACGCATTATTTTACTCTAAGGCTCAAAGATGACAACACAACTTGAATCATTGCGAACGCTAACAACTGTAGTTGCTGACACAGGCGACATTGAAGCTATTAAAAAATATCAACCTGTAGATGCTACAACTAACCCTTCACTGCTGCTCAAAGCCGCCTCATTACCTCAGTACGCTAAATTAATCAAAGAGTCTGTTGTATGGGCACAAGCGCAATCAAATAAACCAGCTCAGCAGCTCATTGATGCGGGCGACAAACTGGCTGTCGCCATTGGTAAAGAGATTGTTGGTGTTATCCCTGGCCGGATTTCTACCGAAGTTGATGCTAGGTTAAGTTTTGATACAGCAGCAACTATTAAAAAAGCACACAAACTGATTAAATTATATGCCGATGAAGGTATCGACAAATCCCGTATTTTAATCAAAATCGCATCCACTTGGGAAGGTATAAAAGCGGCAGAGATTTTAGAGAAAGAAGGAATTAATTGTAATTTAACCTTACTGTTTAGTTTTGCTCAAGCAAGAGCTTGTGCTGAAGCGGGTGTATTTTTAATTTCTCCATTTGTAGGCCGCATTTTAGACTGGTATAAAGCAAGCACAGGTAAAGCCAGCTATCTAGGTAATGAAGATCCAGGCGTCATTTCTGTAACGGAAATCTATAACTACTATAAGTCATATGGTTACAAAACCGTTGTTATGGGTGCAAGTTTCCGGAACATCGACGAAATACTTTACCTCGCAGGCTGCGACCGTTTAACTATTAGCCCACAGTTGCTTGAAGAACTATCCAATACACAAGGCGAGGTAAAGCCTTATCTAATGGACAATGGCAAAGTAAAAAATGTCGGCGACAAACTTACCGAAGCCCAATATAAATGGGATATGAATGAGAATGCAATGGCCACAGAGAAGTTAGCCGAAGGTATCCGTAACTTCGCTGCAGACCAAGCGAAGCTCGAAATTTTGCTAGACAAAATGCTATAACCTAAAGCATCACACTGAACGCTACTACTTTTTACGATAATCGTTTTTACTAGCGCCTAGCAGAAATAAGCGGCTTATGCTCACAACAAAATGACTTAGCAGGGGCAATTCATAAAGTCACCCTGCTAAATTTTTAAAACATAGGGCATGCATAAATCAGACTCTGCATTTATTTGCGTTTGGTCGAAATTGAGTGTGTTTTTTGTGTGTTTATCGATGTACTAAATTTTAAAAATTGGAGATTCAACCGTGGAACGCATTCGTCACACTCAAGCATGGTCAACACTCGAAACACTCTCAACCAGTGTCAAGCGCCAACATATGCGCGACTGGTTTGCTAGCGATAAAGATCGTGCAAGTAAATACACAACTACAGCTTGTGGCATTACCCTTGATTATAGTAAAAATCGGGTTACCGAAGATGTATTAACCGCCCTTTTTGAGCTTGCGCAGCAGCGTCAAGTGAGCGATAAAATTAATGCTATGTTTGCTGGTGACCCTATTAATACCACTGAACATCGTGCAGTCTTGCATACCGCACTGAGAAACTTCTCTGGTAATCCGGTCATGGTTGATGGCGAAGACGTCATGCCGGGTGTTTTAGCTACCTTAGACAAAATGAAAGCGTTCACAGAAAGTATCCAATCGGGTGCGCACAAGGGCTGTACCGGAAAACCAATTAAAAAAGTCGTTTGTATTGGTATTGGCGGCTCATTTCTTGGCCCTAAGATAGTCACTGAAGCGCTTAAGCCTTATCAAAACAAAGCGTTAGATGTGCGTTTTGTGGCTAATGTTGATGCATGTCACATTCAAGACGTTTTATCCGAGTGTGATTTTGAAGAGACCCTGTTTGTCATGTCTTCCAAATCATTTAGTACGCAAGAAACGCTGCAAAATACGCTCACTGCAAAAGCGTGGTTTTTGCAACAAGGTGCAACTGACGCTGATATAGCAAAACATTTTGTTGCCGTATCCTCAAATGTAAAAGCAGCAACTGAATTTGGTATGGCGGCTAAGAATATATTCCCTATGGCGGATTGGGTAGGCGGCAGATACTCGCTTTGGTCTGCGATCGGCTTACCTATTTGTCTTGCAATTGGTTTTGATAATTTCAGGCAAGTGCTCCAGGGTGCTTACGATATGGATGAACACACGAAAACAACACCATTTGCATCAAATTTACCCGTCATATTGGCCGTATTGGGTGTTTGGTATCGTAACTTCATGGGCGCACAGTCACATGTGTTATTGCCTTATTATCATTACCTGAGAGGCTTTCCAGCTTATGTTCAACAACTTGATATGGAAAGTAATGGTAAGGTAACGACACAAAACGGTATGACTGTTGAACACGGCACAGGTCCGATTATATGGGGCGGTGAAGGAACTAATGGCCAACATTCATTTCATCAGTTGATTCACCAAAGTAACCTGCCCATTCCTGCAGACTTCATGTTGCCACTTAATGTATCTAATCAAGATGACACACATCACGCAATGTTAGCGTCAAACTGCTTTGGTCAAACTCAAGCCTTAATGCAAGGAAAAACCTTTGAAGAGTGCTACCAAGACTTAGCTGATAAAGGTTACTCTGATGAAGAACGCACAAGACTGGCTGCGCATAAGACAATGCCGGGTAATAAACCAAGTAATACGCTTTTGTTTGAGCAACTTGATCCGAAAAGACTCGGCGCATTAATCGCTTTATATGAGCACAAAGTGTTAATTCAAGGTGCGATTTGGGATGTGAATTCTTTTGACCAATGGGGTGTGGAACTAGGTAAAGTATTGGGCAATGATGTATTAGATGTCATTAAAGGGAGCAAGAGTGATGAACATTTAGACGCATCGACTGCGGCACTAATTGCTCAATTCAATCAAGCCCAAAAACATAAAACGTAGAATAAATCGCCGCTAATGTGGTGAAAATGCAACGGGAAGTTGATAAAGAGTTAATTAATATGTTTTAATTTTGCAACGCGTATGGTACATATTAAGCATGAGCAGTTAGGAAAAATGCTCTTCATAGCGTGAGTTGGATATGCAGTAAACGGTTTCGATAAGGAGATGCACGTGGAAAGAGCCGAGTTAATGTCAATAATCGATACAGAGTCCCGTCCAGTTAAAACCAAAAGCAAAAAACGAAAATGGAGAGAGATTGAAGCTATCCAAGACAAATATAAACTCGAAAGAGAACTATGTGATTTGGATACCAGCTTAGAGCATGAATTAAACCAAATGATGCGATAACATCGAAAAATGCCACTCAACTATATCAACAAGGTCTGAGTGGCATTTTTTTACAACTGCCCAATCGTCGTGATTAATAACCAACGTTTTCAGATTAATCCCTGCCAGTATTACTTAGTATATCGCCTTAAATAAAAAAGTGTGTTTTGACCAAGATGTGTTACTAAGCACGAAATCAGCCTTGCAATCTATTTAGGCTGCCAATCAATTTGTTCCTTGCCTAATGACTTTAAGAGCTTGTTAGTCATACTAAAATGCTGACACCCAAAAAAGCCGCGATATGCAGATAAAGGTGACGGGTGGACAGAGGTAAAAATAGTATGACGGTTTTGATCGATTAACCTCGATTTCTTTTGCGCAGGTGCACCCCATAGTAAAAAAATCACATTCTCGAATTCATTGTTAATCGTCGAAATAACGCCGTCTGTGAAATATTCCCAACCAATATTCTTATGTGAGTTAGCTTGCGCCTGCTCTACTGTTAACACTGTATTGAGGAGCAAAACGCCCTGTTCTGCCCAATGACTTAAGTTGCCGTGTGCTGGGGGGGAAAAGTAAGGAATATCTGTAGCAAGTTCCTTGTATATGTTGCGCAAAGAGGGAGGCGTTTTATTCCCCTGAAGAACTGAAAAACATAAGCCATGCGACTGATTTAAGCCGTGGTAAGGGTCTTGCCCTAAAATCACGACCTTCAAATTTTCAGGTTTAGTTAATTTGAAGGCGTTAAATACATCAACCTGTGGAGGGAAAACGACCTTGCCAGCAGCACGCTCATTCGCTACATGATTAAGAGCACTTTGCAAACCCGAGCGCAAAGACAACCTACTCGACGGTGTTTTATTGTTTGTATCTACATTATTACTGACATTGTGAGCGGTGGTTTGGTCTAGGGTTTTAACGTCAAAAAGTGACTCCCAAGTTTGCATGTGAGCCACTCCTTTACTTATTTTAAGATAGAAAACATATGCGACTTAAGTGCTTCATAGCTATTTTCAATATCTACAGAGAAGTCTGGTTTACCAACGCAATCAGCCAAAGGTTGCGGTAAACCGATGGGCTGTCCCAATACATTTTCAACCGTTTCTCTAAATTTAGCAGGGTGTGCTGTACCCAAAAATATGCCGACTTCACCCTCGACTAAAGAACGCGATAATGAGCGATATCCGATAGCTGCGTGTGGCTCTGAAACATAGCCCAAGCTCGCTAATTGGCGCATAGCTACTTGCGTATACTCTTCGTCGATAGCCTCGCCTATAAGGCTATCTCTGTCGATATAACCCTGTTCAATTAGCGCTTCTATGCGTGGCCAATTATTTGGTTGACTAACATCCATTGCATTAGAGATAGTTGCTACGGTGGACTTAGGTGTCCATTCACCGGTTTGCAAATAACGCGGCACCGTATCATTCGAATTAGTCGCAGCGATAAAGCGCTTAATTGGCAGCCCCAGTGACTTTCCAATCATACCCGCTGTAAGATTACCAAAATTACCGCTTGGCACTGAGAAAACCGCTTTATCTTGTTGTTCTTTAGGCAATTGAGCAACCGCTTCAAAATAATAACAAACTTGTGCAAGCAAGCGGCTAATATTAATTGAATTCGCTGAATTTAGGTGTAAACCATCGCGCACTTCAGGATCGTCAAAAGCTGCTTTCACTAACTGTTGGCATCCATCAAAGTCGCCTTCAATAGCAACGGTATGGATATTGCCTCCTAGCGTAGTAAACAGTTTTTCTTGGAGTGGGCTTATTTTGCCTTTGGGATACAAAATAACAACTTGGATATTATTAATACCATGAAATGCATGAGCGACTGCAGCGCCGGTATCGCCAGAGGTTGCCGTTAAAATAGTAATTGGCTGGCCTTCACTGATGTTAGCTAACACCTGTGCCATAAAACGCCCGCCGAAGTCTTTAAACGCAAGCGTAGGGCCGTGAAAAAGTTCTAAGCTATAAATATTCTCAGTCACCTTAACTAAAGGTGCACCAAACTGAAATGCGGTAGTGACAATTTTGCTAAGGAGTTCGTCCGGTAGCTCGTCACCAATGAGTTGCTTTAGTATGCGAATACTTCTTTCAACAAACGGCAACGCTAGCACTTCGTTAATATTTTCAAAAGGAGTAATTTCCTCAGGAAAATATAGTCCTTGATTTTTACCCAAGCCTTTTTTAACCGCTTCGGCAAAATTTACTTTATCACTCGCATCTTTCAAATTGACTAAATTCACGTCTAAAACCTTTGTTTTTTTGTTCTGCTAATGGTGTTGTCAGCATTGCCTTTTATGGTTTTGTGACACCCAAACTGTCTGTATTCTTGTCGAACTAAACACATTAAGAAAGGAGAGTTGTTCCTTTGTCACCTAACTGGCAAATATGGCTAAAGCCGTCTTTGTTCTGAATATACTCTTTTTCTAACCATGCCTGCATTGTTTTTGCTTCATCAAGCTCTTTAGCAACGGCGAACACCGTTGGGCCCGACCCCGAAATGCCGAATGCTAATGCATTGCTAGCCATGCAGGCAGCGCGCGCATCATCGAATCTTGGTAGCAGTACTTTTCTGTGCTGTTCAGCAATTACGTCAGTCATCATTTTCGCTGCTAGCGTTTCATTTTGAGTATACAAACTATGGACGAACACGCTAAGTTGACGGCCAAAATCGAGGGTCTCTGATAATGCATAGTGTTTAGGTAACAATCGTCTCGCTTCAGCGGTCGATACGGTAATGCCAGAATAACACACAACCCAATACCAGTTATCAAAACACGGAAGTTTAACCGCTACTGGAGACGCTTCGCCTGTCATCAGCACAAGACCACCAATATAGCTTGGCGCCACATTATCATAATGCACACTACCACTAATTTGACCTTCCAACTCCCCCATCATAACCAAAAGTTCATCTTGTGAAAACGGCTTTGCCGCATGTTCATTTAATGCATAAAAAGCAGCAACAATGGAGCTAGCGCTCGAGCCTAACCCGCTACCAATAGGTAATGCTTTGTGCAAATGTAGCTTAACCTTGAGCGGCGATTTAGCAATAGACCTTAATTTATTTTGGAAAAAAATATAACACTTGGTCACTATGTTGTTTTCAGAGCCAGGCGGCAATCTATCGGCGAAAGCACCATCTGCGCTTAATGAAAATTCATCAGCGTCGGTTACCGCAACCCAATCACCTAATTGTGTACCGTCTATAGGTTGTAATGCCGCACCCATCAAATCAAAACCAAGGCTAACATTACCAATGGATGCGGGAGCAAATGCTTTTGTTGTTTTTGTAGTCATTATCCGAAATCCTGAGTCCAAGGCATGGTACGAAGCACATCAGCAAATACACCAGCAGCAGTAACCGTAGCGCCAGCACCATAACCACGAATAACAAACGGAATAGGTTGGTAATATTTACTATGAATAGCGAGTGCATTCTCACCGTCTTTTACCGTCGCTAATGGGTGACTAAGTGGTACTTCCTGAATGGATACCTTACATTTATTTTGTTTAATTGAGCCTACATAGCGCAAGACGTTGCCCGCTTCTTTAGCACTTTCAACTCTTTTCTTTAAGTCTGCATCTAAGGACGGCAAGTTGGTTAGAAATTGATCAACAGTACCTGTGTCGTCAAAGTTAGGTGGTAAAACAGATTCAATTTCAATGTCCACAAGTTCCAATTCTAAACCCGACTCACGCGCCATAATAAGTAATTTGCGTGCCACATCCATGCCTGATAAATCATCGCGAGGATCGGGCTCAGTAAAGCCATTTTCCTTAGCTATTAAGGTTGCTTCAGATAAGCTCATACCTTCATCAAGTTTACCGAATACATATGACAGTGAGCCTGACAAAATACCCTCAAAACTTTCCAGTTTATCACCCGCTGAAACTAGTTTCTGCAAGTTATCAATGACTGGTAAACCTGCGCCAACTGTAGTCTCATAGAGATATTGCCGGTTAGTTCTCTGGGTAGTGCGCTGGAGTTTTCGGTATTGGTCCATGGATGCTGTATTGGCCTTCTTGTTTGGCGTTACAACATGGCAACCTGAATTCATCATTTCTATATACAAGTCTGCAATCACTTCGTTACTTGTACAATCAATAATAACTGGATTAACTAAACTGTTATCATTCGCAAATTTATGAATACGAGCCACTGAGAATGATTCATCCGCTTTTTCTAGCTGCGCCTTCCAATCAGAATTTAAGTCAACGCCATTGCTATTCAGCAATAGCTTACGACTATTAGCGACACCAAATACTTCGAGTCTAATATTCCTAGCCATCAACGCAGGTTGTTGCTGTGCAATTTGACGAAGTAACTCTTTGCCAACGTTTCCGCAACCGACCAAAAACGCATCAATGGTGTGCTTTTTTGTGAAGAAATTCTGATGTATCACTTTTACTGCTTTTTTAGCTTTCGAATTTTCAATCACGGTACTGATGGAACGCTCTGACGAGCCCTGCGCAATGGCTACATTATTCACTCTCGCCTGGGCTAATGCACCAAAAAACTTAGCAGCCATGCCCTGTGATTGACGCATTCCGTCACCCACCAATGTCACTATAGCGAGTTCTCGACGCACTTCAATTGGCTCAAGTAGTTGATTGATGAGTTCAAGTGCGAAGCTGTCTTCTAACAACTCTAGGGCGCGGTCAGCATCTTTATTTTGAATACAAAAACTGATGCTATATTCAGAAGAGCTTTGCGTAATTAAACTGATTGAAATATTACCTGTAGAAATAACATCGAAAATACGGCTAGCCATACCAACCATGCCTTTCATTCCAGGGCCTGCAATGTTAAACATTACTACATTTTCAAGGTGAGAAATGCCTTTCACGCTCGTCCATTTCTCACTTGCTTCATGGCTAATTAATGTACCTGGTGCAATTGGATTTAAGGTGTTGCGTATTAAACAAGGAATACTATATTGCGCAATAGGACCGATGGTTTTGGGATGCAGTACTTTGGCGCCAAAATAAGACAGCTCCATAGCTTCTTGATAAGTTAATTTGTCGAGTAGAACAGCCCCATCGACTTGATTAGGGTCGGCATTATAAACGCCATCAACGTCGGTCCAAATTTCGCAACAACTCGCATCAATGCACGCAGCTAAAATGGCTGCAGAATAGTCCGAGCCGTTACGACCGAGCGTAACCTTTTCGCCCAACTCATTGACCGCAACAAACCCAGGCATGATGATGAGTGAAGCGCCGCTAATATCAACATCGGAAAAACGCGCTTTGCTCGCACTTAAGTCAGCAATGCTGTCAAGGTAATCACCATGCGCGACAATATAATCGACAGGGTCAATAATATTATTACGAAGCCCTTTTGCGTTCAAAATTTCACTGAAAATACGAACGCTAACATACTCGCCCAGACTCAAAATCGCAGCTGTGATTTGGTCAGGACAGATTTTTAATAGCGCAATGCCTTTAAGCTGTTGCTCAAGTACCGACAATTTTTCAGTAATAAAGTCACTAAGTGGCTGGTAAGCAAAACTGTCTAAACTCTCGTTTAAATCGTCTGCAATGGCGTGCAGAGTCATGTTTAATTTTGCGAAAAGCTCGCCGTAATCAGCACCCGACTGAGCTTGTTCACACAACAATGAAAGAGCGTTGGTTACTCCTTTAGGCGCAGATAACACAACGGCAGCACCCTCTGTTTGGTGTGTATCGGTACTAATCTCAAGCACGCGCATATATCTAGTTGCGTCTGCGAGACTTGAACCACCAAACTTTAAAACCTTCATTTATCTCTCCTGTGCTCAACTGAGCTTATATTTGCCACATACAAAAAAACCCGCTTTTAGCGGGCTTTCGTTAACTGCTTAATATGCAAAAGCTAACGACTGCCCCTTAATGGCATGGTAATCATCATACTGGTCATTGTTTGCATCATTTTTATTATCATGATAATTGCTACAATATGACTCACAGCATTGAAGGCTGCGCGAGGTAAATTATCACTAGTATGGGTAATTATATTGACGTTTTTTCGTGCAATCTTAACCATACGTAGTTCAACCCTCTCAGTTTAACTTTTTGTCGTTAGTATTATTATTATTATTTTATGGGCATAATCTGCCGTATAGACGTCTATATGTCAACCTTGATTTTCGGATATGCGGGATGTTTTTGATCAACGTTGTTTAAATTGGTTTTTGTTTCAACTTTAGAAATTTCAATTTAAACATAGTGTTAGACCAAATAAGCTTAATAACAGACTACAAAATTCGTCAATTAAGTTGAGGATTTACTGTTTTTTACGACTAAATTAATAAATAAATGCTTTTTGATTCTCAATAAATAGAATATCTTTTCCTAATGTGGTGACATTTCCAAAGCGTATTGCGATAGTTTCCAGGGAGATACGGCCGCAAAGCTGTCATATCTGCATTGTAAACGTGGTCTATGA
>Ga0307488_10001919_pt1 | contig 17551 bp, 16 predicted proteins | sample SB02metaG_FD_202248 | JGI IMG/M metagenome (GOLD analysis project Ga0307488, IMG submission 202248) | Sea-ice brine microbial communities from Beaufort Sea near Barrow, Alaska, United States - SB 0.2 | ecosystem: Environmental > Aquatic > Marine > Coastal | place: USA: Alaska | collected... | reverse complement strand
GCCAGTAGCGGCAGCATAGGCAGTTTGACCGGCCTGGAGAGTTTGTAGATTACCTGCGTCTTTTAAAAATTGAAATGCAGCAGATATAGCAAATAATTGGGCTGCTAAAGTAGCATAGGCAGGCACAAGACCCCCCGAGATCCCCTGTGCCATTTTAGAAAAGTTTTTAGTGCTGTTAGAAGAAGCTTGTGCTGCACCTTTTAGTCTACGATCAACATTGCCTACTTGCATACCCGCATTTTGAGCAGCATCTGCAAGTTGTTTCTGACTAAGTGCTACTTTTTTAGTAGTACCTTTGTCGTCAATAACAACGTCAATATATATCTTATTTCGTTTAGCCATTATCCGGTTACATTATGGGCGAAATTCTTACCTCCGCCTCCTGCCGCTTGACTTTTTCGTTCGTCGGCTTTTCTTTTCCTTTCGGCTTTTTCAGCCATATACTGTACTTTCATATTTTCATATATCTTACAAAAATATATTATCTGCCCACGATCAGTACCTATTTTATAAGTATCTAATAAAAAATTAGCTGAAGACCATTCTTTTCCTAAGTAAGATCCCGACATTCCGTCCCACTTATCTGGTAATAGATCATATATAAATAAGGCTGATTGTACCTCTACAGGAAAACTATTCATATCTAAAGGTAGCTTATCTGGGTCGGGCTCTTGCCCTAACTGTTCACATACGGCATAATATTTATCTATATCTATTACACTATCCGCTTCTCTCGTGTATCTTTCAAGTAACGAGACTATTCTTGTTACTTGTTCTGAGTAAAATTTTCTAAATCACCAACTGTTTCAGTGACCCAAGTATCAAATGTACCTGAATTCTTCATTAGTAATTCTGCATTTTCTTGAGTAAAAGTCAGATTAGCTTCAGGATCTTGCTCACTAATGTCTACTAGTAGTAATTCTTCTAGGTAGTTATACTTAAATCCTTTCCAGTTTTTAATTACAGCTTTAACGTATTCATGTAGAAACCTATCGTCATCTAAGATTTCTTCAGGCTGTCGTGTTCTTTTATCAAATTTGGTAGTTAAACATTTTTTTCGAAGTTTTAATAGTTCTTCCCTCGCTAAGTAGCATAAATCCACTTCCATTCCTGGGCATCCAGGAAATGCAATAGATACGGTTTTGCTAGGGGTCATTAAACTAGCGAGAGAAATTGGCGCTTTAACATCATCTGTCATTAAATAGTTCCTTATATAAGTAGAAAGTAAATTGATTTTTCTTATCACATAGTATAAAGTATACCAGGAGAAAAGTCAAGAAAAATTTTTGGAGGGTGGAATAAATAAAAGGGGCTAAGCGCCCCTTTTATTTACTTATTTATAAAGTATTAACTATTATTGACCAAGGTATGTAATAGTAAGTTCATCTGCTAAGTCTAAGCTACTAGGTAGCGCATGGAACGTAGTTTCTACAGAAATAACGTCTTCAATACTATGTGCTGGTACTTCTAAATGACATCTGGGCATAACTATAGTACAGGAGGGAGATGCTGCTCCACCAATACCAAAAGAAACACTCATTACATTAGTAACCAGTGTATCTGCTGCAAGAATATCTTGGAAGAGTTGAGCACTAGAATCCCCTTCAGCATCCAAGTAGCAAGTAAAGTTGCCAGAAATTGACCTAGATCCTGTAATATGGCCTAATGGCTGATTAATAGAGCATAAAGTTTCTGGAGTCAAGAATGTTAAGTTATTCTCAATTGTTAAGCTACCGCCAGTAAGAACTAAAGAGTAAGCAGTATTTCCACCCCCTAAATCACCTGATACAGCCAAACTAGTTAAGCGGTTTCTAATAAAGTTTCCACTGCTGTCAATACCCGTAGTAATAAGGTTATTAGAGCCTCCTCCAGTAACGTCTGGCCATCCGCCAGAGCCTTCTACTACATCTGTTTTATCTTCTACTAGAGAACCAAAGCCTGCCCAGGTAATTTGAGCAATACCTTCAATATCAAAATCGATAGAGGCAGAGTTAGTAACAGCATTACTGATCTTATACACCGTTTGACCTTGAGCCTCCGTAAAAGACGCAGTTGCAGGGTCAGTAGCGCATGCTCCAAGAACCATCCATAAAGTAAAAGTACCTAAAGTGGTTTTGTTAGAGTTTGTGAAGTCAAATACAGTAGTATTTGCAGTAGCTTTAGAAACTCCCTCTGTAAAAGCACCCGTTAATTCATTGTAAGCTTGGTTGCCAGAAATCATGTTAGCCCAAAGAGCCTCTTCGATTGCTCCTAAACCGGCAGCGCCATCTGCTCCCCCATTAGGACGAATATAAGTAGTAAAGCTCCACTCTGCAGGGGCGTAAGAGTCAGTAAACATTTGTCTAGCTCGTCTTGATACTCCTGCGGCGTTGGCCGCTTCATTTAGTGTAATTTCAGATGCGTTAGTTGCTTGAGAAAAAGAAAATCCATCAAGGATTGGTAATTCCCAAACTTCAGCGCCCATCTGTAAGTATGCTTTAGTATTTCTACTAAATTGTAATACTGATGCCATAGTTGTAATCTCCTATGAAACTTGAAAAGGCTTGAACTTGAATATTTATTCGTGTCAGCATTTTCTAATAACGAACCTCAATGAGTAGTTCTCCAACTCCATAAGGTTCTAATACTCCTTCATCAGTGTCTATGCTGATGACTGAGATTTGATGAGTATACTGTATAGATCCCAGTTTATCAAGGTATTCCAATCTAGAATTAGTTTCTATAACTGTCTCTACGTCTTCAAGAAGTCTATCTAATGCATTTACAGCATCCTCTTCTCTAACATAGCATCTTACAATAACAGCTAAATATCTATCTCTGTACCCTCCACCTTGATACTCTCGTCTTTCAGATCCTGCATTTAAATGTATAGCGGGGAAATCCTCTACTTCATCCCAGAACTTCAATCTAGGGCTTACGTTATTATATACGTTAGTATAAAAGTCTCCTGTACCATCTATAGTTTTAAGTGCAAGCACCAATGCTTCTACAATAGACTGTCTTCTCGTTGCGTATTGGCGCGGATAGGCCATTATAATCTCCTAGTGTAAAATCTGCCAATAGCAAATTGTGCCGCAATCTCTCTAATTGAAAGATCAATAATCTTTCGTGGGTCTCTATCCGTGTCCTGCTCAAAAACTTCATAAGGATTTCTTCGGTAGCTGTACCCTATACTGGGAAACCCCTTTGCAGTCTGTGTAATATCTGTTACATTAACACTACTTGCAAATCTACCTGAAACATAGTTCAGTCTAGGAGACCCCATATTATTTGCAACTACTTTTGGAAGTTGCTGATTTAAAATACCTAACATCTCTAAAGGGCTGCTAGAAACTCCTTTTGTTCTACCTGCGATAGGGGCCCTCGCCTTAGACTTTTTAACTCTTTTAATTTTAGTCCTTCCCCCTGTCATTTGTTTAACAGAAGACTTTGCTTTAGTTCTCGCCCTGCCTTTTATTTTCTTTTTAGGATCAATCATAGCTAAACTTTGGGCGGTAAGCTCTTCAATAATACTAGGAGAACCTTTCAAGTTTGCTATATTCTCAAAACCTGGGCTAGACGTAAGATCAAAAGAAGCCTCTGTAATTACTTTTCTAAATAAATCCCCTACCATACCGGCTAGTCTACCTTTAAATTGGTTTATATCTTTTGACTCAAACTCTAGCTCTAAAGTGCCTTTAACCCCTGTTAGCAAATGTACGTCTTTAGTGTATTGTGATTTTACATCATACCCTGAGTTAATAGAGTTCTCTAATTTATCAAGTATAGTATCCCACGCATCCTCACCTTTTTCTGTTAAACTATCAATTTCTTTTGCTGCAAAATATAGAGCTTTTACAGAGTCCCTTCTTGGGTCGTCCTTATCCATAGCGCTTAATGTAGCAGATAAAGAAGCTCTAAGAACACTTATATTTTTATGTCCTAACTCCTGACCTTTCGCTATTTCAGGAAATAATTTTTTTAAAGTATATGCTTGTTGTTTAAAATTAGCTCTACCAAATTCTGAGTGAGATCTATTGTTAACAGAGGCTGCCGTTCTAAGGGCGCTTCTAGGTTGGAACGTTTGACCTTCAAATTTAAAAGTATTAGCACCCGCCTTATGCGCTTTATTAGCCGCAAGTGTAAATTCTTTAAATCTCTTTACATATTCTTCTTGTAATTCGAATTTTTGTCTTATGAGCTTATTTTGGTCAATAGCTCTTCTCCAATACTTAGCTCTAATATAGCGACCGCCTATCATTTGGGCAACTAACTGATTTAAAGTTTGCGTAGCCATTAAAAATTCTTATACAGGTCTAAGATTCTTTTTATATGGTCTGGAAATGCAGGGTTGTTCGCATTTCCCCCCGAGCGAGCATTCTCAATACTAGCCCCTTGTAATGTTTGCCTCTGTTTATGCTCGTCTTTTAAATAATAAGTAACTAAATCTCCTACTGCTAACAATAAGTCAGGGGGAGTAGTAGCGTATCCGGCAGTATAAGTAACTAATACAGAGCCAGGGCCTTGGGGCCAGTAAGTGTGATTTTTACCGATCCTTATAACACTATCAGTTTTTTTATCCAAATAGTAGTCTTCAGACGCTACTACAGAGTACGCGTCTGTAGGCTGACGTCTTTCTTGAATTTCCACTATTATATTAGCAGGGCTCTCTGTAAGCTGAAGAAAAGTAGAGTCCCAATTAAGAGAAAAATCTTCAACTTTGTTTACTGTGTAATAGTCAACAATAGAGTTACCACAGTAAGTTTTTACTAATTGACTTACAGAAGGGATGAAAATTTCTAGCTTTACATCTTCTTTCGTTGATGATATGCCTTCAATTTCTTTATATTTATCTATAGTAATTAAATCAGTCATAATATATAGTCAATTAGTAAAAACTTGGGGGGACATTGCTGCCCCCCGAAGTAAAAGGTTAATTTTATTTTTATACGTCGTTGTTGAATACTGCGTGAGTAGCGGCTGCTTTCCCACCAGCTGAATCAAACAACTCATCAAAGCCAAGATGCTGAGTAGCAACAAGGACTCGACGTTGTGCAGAAACTTCATAGTCCTGCTCAACTGTAATACCACGAAGACGTGGGATGATAAAGTTAGAGGTATTAACACAAAGTGCTCCACCAAAACCATCTTCTTGATCAGCAGTCATGTTATCAGTAAGAACTACGGGAGACCCGTATACTCGACCAACTTGACCAGTCAAACGTACAGCCATATCAGAACCGACTTCATCAACAGTTTGGAAGTCAGGATCTTCTAACAAGTCATAGTACTTCTCTTGAGATACGATGAAAACTACATCTGCGGGGTTCAAACCGTATACACCCATAGCACGACGACATTTAACAAGTACGTCTGCACTAAAAGTTAGATGAGCTGCAACTTGTGCGCCCCAAGATTGACCTGCAACTGACATAGCGACCAGACCAGTGATGTTAGATGAGTTACCATTAATGATAGCAGAATCGACTGCGCGAGCATGTGATCGTGCAATACCTTGAGTTAGCATAGGCATAATGTTAATCAATACTTTCTCATCGATATAGTTATCAAGGAAAGAAGTAGAGATTAAACGATCTACTTGAATAACTTTCTGTTGCGCAACATACGTATTGTCAGCAGCACCGCGGTTAGCAATATCACTACCAGTACCATTGTCAGCAGCATCACGAGCGTTAGCCCATTTAGCCAAGTTTGTATCGCTTTGCAGCGGAATTACTGTAGATTGGCTTTCAACCTGCATTTCTTTAAACAAAGAAGCGGTGCGAAGCTCTAACTGAATCTCTTTTTCGATTTGCGTAGAAACTACTACATCGATACCTGGGTCATTCTGACCACCAGTAGCTGTATACGTAACACCAGCTTTTTCGAGAACAGACTTAGCATAGTCAGTATTCCAACCCTTACCAGTAACAATACCAGCAAGATGTGCGTGCATCAGTTCTTTTGCATGAGGCTCAAGACCTTTACTAGAGTTACGATCAGCGAAAACGCCTTTTGACTCGCGCATTTTAGTAATTTCTTCTTGCTTCTCTGTAAGTTCTCTTTCGAACTTAGCAATAACTTCTGCTTGATTAGCTTCTGCAGAAGCCATTTTTGCTTCAAAGTCAGCCATTAATCGTTCAGCGCCAGACTGTACACCTGAAGTAATAGCAGATTTAACTTGCTCTTCTTGTGCTTGCTTAGCTTCAACTTCTGCTGCTGCTTTTTGTGCTGCTTCTTGTGCTGCTTCTTGTTCAACAGCTTTAACTTCGGCTTGCTTCATTGCAATTTTAGCAGCGGTTTCTTCCGCTACCTTTTTAGCAAAAGCTTCCAAGTCAATTTCTGAGTTTTTAACTTCAGACATTTCTATCTCCTTTTGTGCGCTTTGCGCGGGTTCCGGTGTGTCACTAGCTACGCTAGAAGTATTAACTTCGTCTTTAGCCAGAGACTGACCGGCTAGATCCACACTATTTTTAAAAAAAGTTTTTTTGAATTCATCATATTCATCCATAGAATCAAATGATTTCGCTAGCGAAAAAGTAGCTGCCTGATTGCAAGGTACGGAAACTACCGATACCTCGAACAATTCAGCGTCCTTAATCTTTAATCCATCGGTTTCTTCTAGGTAATCCGCATCCTTGACTCGGAAACCAACAGAAAAAGCTCCAAGAATGCCCTCTTTAATCAACATAGCTACATTACCAGGAGCAGACTTGCTTATTTTCGCTTTAAGTTCCAAACCATTGTCTGTAACTTTAAGACCTGTAGCACGTCCGATCGGCTTATTGTAGTCGTGATTAAATAAAATTATAGGGTTTTTCTCAAAGTTATGAAGGCCCCCTTTAGTCCAAGCGTCCGCATTAATTATGTCATTGGCACGATCAGTATCATTTGTACTTGCCATGCCACATATATGAACACCCTCCTCATCTTCGCTTAAAGATTTAAACGTAGACGTAAAATTAAAAATCTTATTCATCGTTTTTCTCCGTTTTCTTAGTAGCTGCAAATCGCTTAGTAGGCGCAGGCTTAGCTGGAGCTTTCTTAGGGGCAGGCTTTGTGGGAGCTTCTATAGTAGTATGAGCAGCACTAGCTTGCTGATATACCATAGGGTGCTTCCTAATAAGAGCAGTTAATACTCTTGCCCATCTACCATTAAAGATCTTAGCTAACTCTCTGCGAGTTATAGGGCTAGAAGGCCCTAAAGCTAAGTATTGCTCGTATGTAATAGGACTTTTGACTCCATGCTGAATAAAGTGAGCATGAAGTTTGTCTAAGGACGCAGTTGTTTGTCGTCTAGTAGCCATTATTAATCTTCCTCGTCTTGTGTTACAGGTCTTCCGCCTTCCGACGGGTCTACTGCACTTCCCGCGATATTTGCGGGTACTCTTAGATCATCATATCCTTCTACTTTTTCAAATCCTAGATGTTCTCGTGCCTCATTAGGAGAGATAATGCCAGTATTTACTAGAGAAGAATAATATTGAGCTGAATCACGCAGCTCTGGTTGTAAGGCAGGTATATTAGTAGCATCTTCTGTTATTTCAAATCCGAAAAATCTTTCAAGAGCGAAGTTAATTTTACGAACTATAGGAAGTATGGTTTCTAAATAATATAATCGCATATTCGGACGAAGATTAGCATTATTGCCAGAATCCAACAGAATAGGAGGTACTCCTAACGATTTTAAAATAATCTTTTCATTTTCTGAAATGGCTGCTTGAAAGTCCAACTCTTTAAAATTTACATTGGAAATTGCATCAATTTCAAGACCCCCATCTAAAATTAAGGGACGTCTTCCTCCAGCATCCGGTCTATATCGCTGCTGCCAAGACGCTAACATTCTTTCCTTAATTTTTTCAGATAAAGTATTAGGGCTTTTTAATACCAATCCTGGCACTGCGCCATTCTTAAAAAAGTTATCTTGAAAATCCCGCATCGATTTAGTTAATATCATAGTACGTAAAGCAGGCTTAAGTCTAGATATACCCCTATAAATAGAGTAAAAAGAATTATCTTTAATATGAATAATTTCATTCGGATTATAACGAACGGTTTCATTAAAGGTATAATGATCTACATAAGTAGTTTCACTTGAATGTATAATCATTTTACTAGCAGGTAGGTGATACATATGCACACCGTCAAAGTAGATAAATATATTTCCATCGAGTAAAAAATCTGTAACTAGATTTCTTTTAAACGAGCTAATATCTTGAAAAAGGTTTGGTTCTTTATTTAAGAGAAGACTTAATTTAGCTCTCTTTACCCCTTTATAAGGATTATTAATAGGGATGGGTGGGCCAACCTTAGTAGTAATCTCAGACACATCATCGACTATCATATTGACACCTCTATTAACAATTTCTAATTGCTCATATGCAAGCTCATAGGAATATGTCATTTCACGCGAGGATTCTACTTTATGATCGTAGTATGGCTGAGCAGGGTTAAGTTTTTCTTCAACCTCTTCCCGACCAAGAATTTTATTATACCAAGCCATTTTTCTCTCTTTGAATCTGTACCCATCTCTGCTGCTTTTTTGCAGTATGCAGAGAGGGATTTCTACCGTATATACTGTGTAACTTTAAATGATGCGAGTGGCAAATAGTTACAGTATAATCATATAGTTCTTCAATGTGTTCGTTAATAAACTCATCTCTAAACTCTCTAATATCTTCTTCGAAATAACCTTGTTCCTTTATCCATTTATCTAATAAAGGAGTAAGGCTATAAAAATGATGAAAATCTAATTTTTCAGTATCTCCGCAAATATAACACTCTGAGCCTTTATCATATCTAGCTTTTGCTTTATCTCGAATATATTTTACAGGGTCTCTTTTTAATTTCTCCATTTTATAAAATACCAATTTTTACTTCCGAAATTATAACGTGTACCAGATACATTGTCAACTACTATTTTTAAGCAGGTGCCCATTAAAACCCTGAATTGTTAGTTTCAAATGAGTATAACGCATATCTTATTGCATCTGACATATGAGAAGCCCTATTATGTTTCGGTTTTTCTCTAAGTAAATTGGGGTTAGGATCCCATTGATATTGATCTAACGCAGCCAAAGATTCCAAAGATTTCTGAGATACTAATAAGTTATCATTATCTACTATAGCTGCAACATGGGCGATACCATCTAATAATGATTTTTTTGCATTAATAGTACTAATATCGTAATTCTGCGCAAAATCAAATCTAGTTTGCTGTGCTGCGGAATCTATATAAATAAAATCAATATCCCACCTCTCAATTAAGTGCTGAATCTCAGTAGCATGTTGCTCAGTAGTCTTTTCAGCATCCATGTATTCATCTAATATATAATACTTTTGCTCGTCCCAATCATACCCTATAACACAAAAAGCAGTAGGGTCTCTGTATCCTACATCTAGTCCAGCAAAAACATCCATATATCTAGTATTAATCCCTTCTAGATTTACAGTGCATTTTTCATAATCAAATTTCCAAACTTGGCCCTCGTAGGTATTGAAATCTGCTTCGTACTCTTGTCTAAACTCTGCGTCGGACATGCTCTTTCTAGCTTCAATAATGTCGCTTTCAGTCATTCTAGGATTATCTAAATAAGTAGCTTTTACAGAGGCCCATTCCTGAAATTCGTCATTATAACCCCTATCAAAAAACTCGGCAAACCAATTGTTTCGCCCACGAGGAGTTGATATAAATAAAGCTTTAGAATTTGGTTTATCAAGAGTGGGCCGAAGTGCGACATTAAAGGCATCCTTGCCGTCTGCTAACGCTGCTTCGTCGAAAATAATAAGATCGTAACTTCGACCCACGCATGAATCAACCTGATTTACAGAACCCATTCTAATAGTAGATCCATTAGATAGCTCAATAACTTTGTCTTTTGCATTATCTTTTGTAACCTCTAGATCAAAGTGTTTTATAAGATTTCTCTGTAAATCAAAAGAAATTTGAGATAGAGCATAGTTAGGGGACATAATTAATATATTAGAGCCTGGTACTAAAGAAACTAGTTGTCCAATAATATTGGCTATATAAGTTTTGCCCTGACGTCTAGAAACAGCTGCACAAATAAATCTATATTTAGGATTATTTATAGCATTAATAATTGCCATTTGAGACGGTAGTGCAGATATTCCCAGCATTTCTAAGTACGGATACACAGGCAGCTTTAGAAACCTAGTTGTTTTTTCTAGTTCAACTATTGAGTCTGTTATTACATCTTGCCTACTGACCTGTACTGTCATTATTACCTCTCTCTCTTTTATTTTTGTATTCAATAGATAATGCTATCATTAATTAACATGATTGTCAATTACTATTTTTTAACTAGTTGCTACCATTTAACTTTGTCGGACCAGTAAGCTGCAGACATCTTGCCCTTTGCGATATTTTTCGCATGTCTAGCCTTAAAAGACCTCCGTCTTGCAGCCTGTGTAGCACTCTCACCTTTCTTTTTTGGAGAGCCTTTAACTCCTTGCTGGCCAAAACGTATTGTCTTAACTTTGGTACCTACTTTAGCAACAACTACATGAGACTTTTTAGGGTGTTTTGGAGTTCTTTTTGCTTTATTAAACTTACTTACTCCAGCTCTTTTTAGTGCCGGGTGTTTCTTTTTAACGCTTCTTTTTTTTCTTGCCATTTTTCTTTTTCCTTTTTTTCTTTTTACCACAAGGCTTTCCATTATGATATTTATTAAGTAAAGTCATTAAAAAATGTTCCCTTTACCAAAGTCAATATTATTACCAATGTTAATATTAACATCGCTAGTAGTAGCTGCGGGCTGTGTTTTTTCTGTAAAACACTCACAAGGGTCACAGACACACTCTTCACATAATTTTTCTTCATTAGGGTGCCCTGCATATTCTTTTGCAGCCTCTTCAGACTTAAAAAATACAGTGGAGCCTTTACCATCCGATACGTGAAATCGGTTTCTTATTTTTTGAATTTGTTTCATATTATTTCCTTACTCGCTTATTAGCAGCTCAGTGCCACCAACTCCTCCCCCAAATACTGGGAATATAACAAAGTCGCTCTCAATACCAAATTGAGTACGTCCATCTGCTCCTTGAAAAAATACAAGATTTGAAAGTTCCTGTGTAAATACAAATGCGTTTGCTGCAGTTTCCTGAGTATATGTTGAAAAGTACAATACTCTATCCAATCCTGTAGTTATAAGTGTGCGACTAAAATCTACTTGCCCTAAAGTTAGAGTGCTAAAATCATTGTTTTCTATAAGTATTGTTATGTTTACACTATTAAATTGGGTGGGTATAGTGTAAAAATATCTATCCAATCCTGTAGTTATAAGTGTAGAGCCTTGTAATAATACTGCGTTATTATTAATTAGATCATTCCCAGAAACTCCCCCCAAGTAAATACTAGAGTTTTCAACTTGAATTTCAGTTTGGGCAGGTAGTATATTATTTGTAAAACTTCTTTCATATGTAGGCTGAACTTTAGTCTCTATTAGTACTCTACTGTGCATAGGAGAGGGACTAAAATACTCTCTAGAAGATACTGCTACTCTTAAATTTTGTAACTCGGGGCTTTCCCCCGTAGGGATAATTGGACGAAGGGCTAAAATATCTACACTAGCGGGCTCTCCAATATGATTAGCCCGATAAGAAAAATCAATTGATATAGGTACAATAACTTTTGGTAAGTAGTCATACTTAACTTTGTTTACTCCTAATTGATCTCCAAGCCATGGCCCCTTTATCTCAAATTTAACAGGTTGTAGCATTATAACAGGCTCAAAAACAGGTGCAGGAGCTTTAGATACGTCATATAATACATTAGGTGCGGGGGGTAGTATTAAAGAATTAGCTGTCTCTATTCCTGCCTGCTGATCATCGCTTAAAATATTAGTGTTTTCGTCTTCATCATTTTCCCAGCTTCTAAGTATTTGCTGATACGATCCTGTAGGTTCTGCCTCTGGATCGAGTAGTATATCGACAGTATCCCAAGTATCTGCTACAGTTATTTTAAAGTAACTCACATAGCAATTCTGCCCCATTGCCTCTACCTCTTCAACAAGAGGGCTTATACCCCACGATAGGTAAGTATCTTTAGTCTGGTCATAATTAGTTATTCCAGAATCTGCTGAACAAATTTGATCCATAGTTGTCTTTAATAAAAGATTCTTAGAGAAAAAATAATGCAGCCCTGTTTGAAGGTCTAGAATATAAATAGTCTTAGATATTAAAGAATTTGTAACTGGAGGAAAGAAATCATCCATATCTGCTACATTTGCTTCATCAAAAACAGACATATTATTAAAAGGTGCAGTACTATCTTCTATAGCCCTTATATCAGAAGTCTGGGGGCCTGTACTTAGCAAGCATGCAGAACTCTCTCTTTTAACCTGGCCAGTATCTCTAACTCTTCGCCTTAGCTGAGCCCTTCCATCATGGTTTAAATCAGGGAAAGATTGTGTGGGGTCACTAAATCTAGGTAAGGGAATTCCAGCAAACGTAGTAGACATACCTATCATAGCATCAAATGTAAAAGGGTAGTCTCCTTCAGTAGTGGACCCATTTACAGTTTTCATATGATCGAAAGATACTCTAAGATACCTTCTATTCATAGCAGCACCAGGAATTTTTACCCCCATGCCAAATTCTTGAGGAAAACCTCCATTATTACCATTAATAGCTCTTCCATATACACCACTTTCCGCTGTATTAAATCCGTATCCAGTACCTAAGTAAGTTCGTGCGGGGCGATTAGTACCTAACTGACGAATCAAAGAGTCCTCTAGACCTTCTGTCATACTAGTAGGTCTATGTAAAGGTTCTACTGCAAATTGAATATTATCATAAACAAGAGACACAGGACCATCCTGCCACGAATAATCTCCGTTAGGATAAGTCGTACCAAAAATGTTTGCATTATTAGTCAATTCTATTATTCTATAATACTCTGTAGTAGTTCCTACTGCTGCACTTGGTACGTACCCTGAAGGCTGTGGATTTGCTGTTTGAGCCCATACGGGATCATATGATACAGGTATATTTACACTAGGAGGAAATAATTGTGTAATATCAGGAGGTATCAATTCTCCATCCATAACCTGAACAGTTGCTACACCTCTTACACTATCTGGAGACGAAAAATATAAGACTGACGGATTTACAAATCTAGCCTGATCTTTATTTATAATAATATCAGGGTATTGATTATTCCACGCGGTATAGGATATATCTGCGGAGATGTCTCTTACATTAACTAAAGCTTCTCCTGGATTAAAAACATAAGTAGAATAGACCCCGTGACGGGCATATTCAGAACCTATATCAGTAGTAGAGTATTCTACTGTAATTACATTATCATTATTTGGTGCACTAAGCACATTAATCTGAGTCTCAGTGACAGAATAAGTATTAATAAATCTAATAGAGTCTCTTCCAGTAACTACTTCGGCAGTATCAAATCGTAGTTCACTTGTTTCTTTTGAGGCCGCACTTGGAACTACTAATACTGAAACTTCAGTATTAGTCCAAGTATTTGGGCGATCAAGAGCTGACGGAGCGTATTGCTCCGTCAGAATTTCGATTTGAGTTATTACTTGAGAAGCAGCTACTGAAATAGTCATCTATTAAATATCCACACTTGCAGTAATGTTAGAGAATCCTGCACTATTAATAAATATATCAACATCGATAGGATCAGCTGCACTAGTAGTAATAGTAGTAATAGTAGTACCACCAGTGAAAGTCATACCAGTTCCTTCAATCAACAATTTAACGTCTGTAGAAATTCTAGCCCCTTGTGCATTATAAGCATTAACTGCTACCGTACTTGCAATCTGTACTCCTGCGTAGGTATAGCTAGTAGCAGCGGGAACCACTGTTACAGTAAGAGGTAGGCTAGGTGTCAGCAAGTGTAGTTCTGGATAGTTTACGCTACCTAAAGAAGTACTATCTTTAGTATACCAAATTCTATCAGTACTATCTCTACCAATACTAGTTACTTTGTAGGATAAAGTATTTGCAGTTTCCCACCCAGTAGCTGAGTTAAAGGCAATAATTAAAAAACTATAGTCGTCACCAAGCCCTACAAGTGTTTCTTCATCATTTAAAAATATATGTGATTGCCAAGGGAATGGTAACACATACTTACTATGAAATGTAAAGAGCCGAGGGTTCGCAGCATCGATTTTCCAAGTTAATAGAGTTTTTATTGTATTATTAGTGGAATAATACCTAGGAGCATCAACCCAGATAAGCGTAATATATCTTTCCCCATTAAATTCAAATAAATGATGAGTAACGATAGAAGTAGGGGTAACAGTATTGTTAGCCCTAAACATCCCCGGATATAGAGTATTGTCAATGACAGCATTCCAAGCATCAACACCACTAGATTTACCAGTAAATCCTGCAGTTTGCCCCGCTCCTGCTTGCATTATAACATCAGTTTGTAGAGTGAAGGAATCATCACTAGTATCCCACGTCCATAAATCGGGGTGATAGTCACTATTATCGTCAATATAAACGGCGTACCAAAGTTTTGTGTTCCCTGTACCATCTCTAGGGTCAGTCATAGTTCTACTAGGTTTAGTAGGCACATTATAATCAGGCGCGTTAGCAAAGTTTCCTCCGCTTGTAGTACCATCGCTAGTTAAGCCTGCTTGATCCTCGCCGAAGGCAGGGCGGTAAGCGGCACCAGCCGATTTGCCGGTAAACTGGGCGACTACGCTTGTCTGGGTAGTGCCCGTACACTTGTATATGTACGTCCTATAGGCTACCGTTGGCGAGCCTGCAGGGCTATTTCCATTATAAACTGTCGCGAATATAGGCTGAGCATCAACACTGCTTATTCCTACGAAAGAAGTGGAGCTATAGTTTTGAAATTGATAGCCAGCACTGAGGTTATTGATGCTTGGCCAGTTAATACTGTACCCTCTCATTATCTTATCGAAGAACCATTGATTAGTGGTACTGTAGTGCCTGTATAGACCCCCTATCTCATTGCCCGGACTATGATAATATAACCAATAAGCAGTATTTCCCGGCCGAACGATGCTAGCAACGCTGACGCTGGCTGACTGGCCGCCGAGGAAAGCAATATCACTTAGGTCTTCAGTCTCAGATACTCCCATACTCCCCAAAGAAACAGTGCTGTTCTCGGCATCGTAGTTTACGCTCCACGAGAAAACTGCATCAGAGGACCCATTATTCATAACAAATACGTCGCTTTGAGCTTTATAATTTCTATCCATAGACATCCAAAACTTATGCTGATGTATATTGATCCAGGTCGAGTTGGTCGTCGTAGTATAGTTATCAAAAGACACATAGTCTTTTGCTAGAGACATCTGGTAGCCGGGGCTATTGTAGGCATATTTTTGATTACTATTTACAATAGAATTCGCCCTGCTGCTAGCGGTTCCAAATTTTTTATTAAAGATAGGGCTTAGAGTAGAGAAGTCATGCTTATAATCAAATAAATATAAACCATCATTTGAAACTCGTGGATCTTCTAGGATTACGAATGCCTGCGAGAGGCCTGTATAGTCATAAATTTTAGCCATGTTATTGTACCTCTACTTCAGCACCGGGGAAAAGGTCTAAAAAAATCTCCATCCCATGCTCTTTTGTTGTAATAGGGTTCCTGTAGGTTGGACCACTCCGTGGATCAAACATAAATCCTTGCATGCTGCCAAATGGACAGTTATGCTCTTCGTGCTCGTCATCGTCAGCCTCTGTTAAAGGGCTAAAAAATATCTCCCATAAACCGTCTTCTAGACGTACAGTTGCTAAATGGTCGTGCATACAGCGCTCCATTGCAACACTGCCATCTTCTAATATCTGCACTTGTCCATCTTCTCCTAGGACTGGTACAGGGTAACTTATAGTATAATTGCTCAAAATTGATCTCCTTATGAGTAAATGAACTTAATGGACAAATTAGTTCCTTGTCCGGATATTATGTCAACAGTTATTTCATCTGCAGGACCCGCTATAACTCCCGAAGTAAAAGCAGCTTCAACGAATGGAGCGGCAGGGGGTATAACAAATTGCTGAATCTCAAGTCCACTTCGTAATACAGAAAATATAAGAGAACCTCCAGATGGTTGGTCCACCTGCGCTCGTATCTCATGCAATGTTATTGTTTGTTGAGGTTGAAATAGTTGTTGTCCTTCTAATGGGCCTGTGAAAGTACCTGCTCTAACTAAGTAAAACGCATTTGTTTTCTTCAAATTATACCAGATGCTTCCTTCCCATACATACAAAACGCCTGTATCCTGTGCAAAAGATAGATCTCCTAAGTTTCCTAGTGTAGGAAAAGAAGCTCTAGTTGCGTATACAACGGCAGGGCTGGGGGTAGGCGTAGCTTCCCAAGCACCTGTAGTTCCATTATACTTTAAAACATCGCCGTTATTTGGCGCTTGAACTGAAACATTAGATAAGTCATCTAGAGTATCTACATTAGACGTCCCTACTACTGCTAATTCAAATTTATTAGTATTATCATCATATATTAAGCCTTGACCAGCAAGAGCTCCTACAGCATTTACATCTGTTAAGTCTGTCAGTGCGGCCGCGAATTCTATAGTTGTAGGAACCCACTTATCTTGATCATTGTATACTAAGTACTGTCCTTCTGTAACTCCGGTTAAATCTACATCTGTTAACTCGGATACGGCTGTTGCTACGGTTCCGGGCTCCCACTCACTACTTGTGGAATTATACTGCAGGAATTGATTATTAGTAACTCCAGATACATCTACATTGGTTAACTCGTCTAAACTAAACTCATTATCTAATGCGCTCCATTGATCTCCAATAGTATTGTATACTAGTATCTGACCTGTGGTTGCAGTGGATACGCTAGCTCCCATATTGCTTAAAGAGCCAAGAGCTCGTTCAGGTATACCAGCTTCCCACTTAGAGGTACTCTCATTCCAAATTAAAGTTTGAGATGCTGTAGGAGCTACAGTAGTATCTATATCTGATAGATTAGTAGTTGCTAAAGTCCCATTTGCCCATACTCCTGAAGTATACAATAAAAGATCATTATCTACTGCATTAGTTAGAGTAATATCAGTTAAGTCGGGGAGAGAAACATTTGCAGGGGTCCAAGTACTAGTAACACTATTATACTGTAGATATTGCCCATCTGTAGGGAATGCTGTAAAGGTGTCTACATCAGTTAAATCGCCAATACCTGCAATAAGTGCAGCAGTACTTTCGTCATCAAGATCTATATTACTAGTGTTAGAACTTACTAAGAATTCCGTATCAGAAATAGCTCGCCCTATCTTGCCGAAACCTGTAGCTCCGGGAAATAAAGTGCCATCTACAGCAACATAGTAATTAGCTCCTGGTATAAGATTAGATAGCGAAGAGACAAATCCTGAGGCCGTAACAATAGTAGCAGTCTCTCCATTGGAGTAGTTACTTTCTGAAATACCCACCCAGTTCGCAGCCTTACTAGAAATAGATATATCATTCAAATTATAAGTTATTGCCTGATATCCTGTAGAGTATACTAATCTAGTTTTAAAGAGGGATGCACAGCTGCCTACACTTGAAGTAGTCTCACTTGCTAGTAGAATTCTCGATGCGA
>Ga0307488_10001916_pt1 | contig 17559 bp, 31 predicted proteins | sample SB02metaG_FD_202248 | JGI IMG/M metagenome (GOLD analysis project Ga0307488, IMG submission 202248) | Sea-ice brine microbial communities from Beaufort Sea near Barrow, Alaska, United States - SB 0.2 | ecosystem: Environmental > Aquatic > Marine > Coastal | place: USA: Alaska | collected... | reverse complement strand
AGAGGGGTATTAGGGGGGTATTAGGGGGGTATTAGGGGATTACCACGGGGATATTAAGGGGGTCGTCTTGTGAAATTAGAACCCCAAGACTTAAACCCTAAACCCTAAATTACTTGTACAGTCCGTTATGTTAACTGGTAAATTCTGGGGTCACTTTACCGGCCCTTGCTCGGACCTAACTATGAAACAAGCCCTTTATTCACTCAGCCCTACCTCGTTTTTCTCGATCTCGACGTTGGAGATGTACTGAACGGCGAAGCACTTGGTGATGCCGGCGCCGAGATCCACGTTCACCATCCACTCGGTGTTGCCGGCGCCGTCGGGGCGCGACCGGGAGGCGGCAGTCACGGCGCCGCACGCGTAGTTGGACTGCGTGGGTGCCTTGCGCTTCACTTTGATGCGAATGAAGTGCCCCTTCACGGCAGCAGAGACGGCGGCGATCACGTCCGCGTCTGGGCCCGTGCCATCAGCCGCCGTCGCCGCCTCCTCCGCCGCCCCCGCGGCCCCCGCTACCTCCGCCGCCGCCTTCGCCGCCGCCGCCGTGCGTTCGATCCTCTTGGTAAAGGCAATGCGGTCGAGGCGGCGGCTCTGGATTTCCGCCCGCAGGCTCGTGAACGCCGCCTCCGCCGCTGCCGCCGCCGATAGCTCCGTCCCCGCCCCTGCCGCCCCCGCCGCCTCCACCTCAGCTGCCGCCGCCGCCGCCTCATCATCACGCTCCTCCTCAAGTGTCTGGCGCTCCTCCGCCTCGAGTGACTGGCGTTCATCTAACTCGAGCTTCCAGCGCGCCTCGTGCTTGCGTCTGTGGCGGGCCGCCTGACACAGCGGCATGTCGCACTGGATTGCCTGACACAGCACCTCCTCCTCGACCTCATCGCGTGCCGCCTCCTGGCAGGTGGGTCATTGAAAACGAGCAATCCAACCGATATGAGATCATGAATGAGCCCGCAGCGCGAATGCTCATACAGACGCGCGGAGGATGAGGAGGAGTCGTAACGTCTGTTGAGTGCTTGGGCACAATCACCCCCGCGGAGGAGGAGGACGCGATTCAACGTCGATCGAGAGCTTGTTCTCAACAAACCCCCTGCCTGGAGCCTCTGGCGCTCCGCCGCCTCCCGCTGAAGCGTCCGCTTAGCCTTCCGCTTCGCCGCCTGTTCTGCCTGCCACCAAGGCCTTAAACTGTTATTGGCCGGAGTCTCGATATGGGTCATTGCGGCGTCGTTTATGCGGGTTGAGGGATCATGTGTTGTATGCTTACCCGGGTCGTCGATTCAACGTCGGTCGAGTGTTTGTTCTCAATACACCCCCTGCCTGTTCCGCCTCCCGCTGGCCCGCCAGTACCTTCTGCCAATGCTGCTCTGTTGCAGCTTCACGTGCGCGGCTGGCGTCCGTCGCCGTCTCTGTCACAAACATCGCAACAAAGTACACGCCGACCATCGCAATGGTCATACCAAAGGCGGCGGCGGTGGCGGCGGCGGCGGTGATGGCGAGTGTAGCGGGAGTAATGACGGCGCTGACCGTAATGAAGCGGATCAAGTGGACGGCGAACGCCCCAGCCGTGAACCAGACCGACACCAGCGTCGCCGAGAGCAGTGTAGTGCGCCGCACACCCTGCTTACCACTCCACCAAAGTGCAATAAAACCTCCCAATCCTTTGAGCACCACGGCGATGAGCTGCGCAATCTTGAGGATGTTCTCCCACAGGGTGGTCGGGCGGGCGGCCCCGCCCTCGCGCCTCTGGCTAGAGCATGGCATAGATTGCTCGCCACGTCATACGACGCCATGTGATTCAACAAACGAGGGTTCAAGATGATTGTTCATGACGTGGTGGGCGATGGGCCTGGGCGATGTTGCTCGCCATGTCATAGGATGCCATTTAATTGAAGACATGAGGATTCAAAATGCGTTGGATGACGTTTCAGGCAGTGGGTCTGGCAGATTCTGCTCACCGTGACATAAGCTGCAATTTGAATCAACAGAGACGAGGGTTCAAAATGCATTGGATGGCGTGGCGAGCAACTTCAGCCGGGTTTAGGCTTCAGGGTTTAGAGTTTAGGGTTAGGCCCTTCCTCTGGCGCGTCGCCTCCTCCTGCTTCTGCTTCGCCGCCTGGCGGGAGGGTCAATGAGAATACGCACTCGAAGCGACATCGGATCATGACTTGCCTTCAGGGTAAATGCTCATAGAGGCGCACGGACTCAGTTTGTGGTGGCCGACCGTCCCCCAAACTATCGTATGTCTGTATGAGCCTCGGGCTCGGGTCGTCGATTCAATGTCGGTCGAGTGCTTGCTCTCAATACCCCCCCCTGCCTGTTCCGCCTCCAGCTGGCCCGCCAGTACCTCCTGCCACCATTTCTGCCGCCGCTGTTCTATCTCCAGGGCCCGGCAGGAATTGCTGAACACGTTATGGGGTGAGATGTAACTCAACAAACACGGGTGCACAATGTGTTGGTGGATATCGTTGTCAATGCAAATTCTGCCAGGCCCTGTCTGTGTCTGCTTCGCGCGCGCGGCGGCACTTCACTGTCTCGCAACGTAGGGCCTGGCAGATGTCACTCGCCACGTCATCCTCACGTAATTTGAACCCTCGTGTCTCGAGTCATATGGCAACATATGACGTGGCGAGCGATATCTGCAAGGCGCTACCTCGACGAATGATGTCTGCCGTTATGCGGTACTCATTAGCAGAAAACGCAAAAGCAGTTGCGATAGCAAGCCCGCAGGCAACGCCGGTGCTGGTGCCACAGTATCTCAAGAAGAAAATTTCGGAGATCAATACCAACACGACGAACATTGTCACTAGCAGGATATCCACCAGCGGGAGGTACTGCCAACCACTCGACCGAGGCGTAGAGGCGCAAGTTGAAATTGCAAACAAAAGTTGAAAGCAGTGTATCATTATTGAGTTGCAATCGCTGAAACGTGAAACCGGTCTATCTCATTTAGTCGCATTCGCTGAAACCAGGCCAGGTTGCCTGCACCGGTCCCACCAAGTTGTAATAACGTGTCCCACACTGTGGCACACCTTGGCGTAGCGGCGCAAGTTGCAGTCGAAAGCATAGCTTGAAAGCGGGCCATCATTTTTCTTCTTCGCGCTCTGAGACCAGGCTCTCTCAACACAGTTTTCAATGGGGTTCAACTTGCACCGCCACACCTTGATGAGGAGCTTCACTTTGGCTTGCGTAAATCGCTCGAACACCTCATACAGATCATCACGCAACTCACGACTGAGCCTCTGGGCAGGGCCTGGCAGAAAGTGCTCGCCACGTCACAGGATGCCATGTAACTCAAGAAACCAGCGTTCGAAATGCGGTGGATGACATGACAGGCAGGGGGCCTGGCAGATATTGCTCTCCACGTCATAGCATGCCATTGAACTCAAGCAACGAGAGATCGCAATGCGTGTCGATGACGTGGCGAGCAATACGCGGCAGACCGTACCTTTGGCGAGCTGCCTGCTTGAGCTTTTGGCGCGCCGCCTCTTCTTAGGGCCTGGCAGATATTGCCCGCCACGTCAATGACCGACACGAACTCTGAATCCTCGTCTCTTAAGAGTCAATTAGAACCTGTGAAGTGGCGATGCAACATATGCCAGGCCGTCAGGCGAACGATGTGGATGCCATCATTGGAAATTCCTAAAAGCCTACGAAGCCGCATGGACGTCGACCTCCCCAGCCGACCAAATGAAAAATGTCATCGATCCGACCCTACCTCCTCGAGCTTCCGCTTTGCTGCCTGTTCCGCCTCCCACGTGCCTGCCAGCACCTTCTGCCTCCGCCGTTCCGCACGGCTTTCACGCGCGCGGCGTTCGATCTTCACCTCCTCTCCGTGCCATGATCGGTATTCGACAGGAAAAGCGATACGAATAGCATGCATCATTACGTAAATGGCTGCGGCAATGGCGGCCGCGGCGGCGGCGGCGTCGGCAGCGGGGAAAGCAAGAGCCTTCGCAATGACAATCCCAATACATACAAGATCAGAATCAAGACTTGCGGCGGTGACTGTGCCTGCGGCGACGGCGACGGCAGCGGGGGGGGCGTTGGCCGTGATGTTGCGGTGGTCGTGATGCGGCGGCGTCGGCGTATGTTGGGCGCGTGTTGCGGCGGCGCGTGTGCCGCCGCGGTCGGTTGCCGCGGTGCCGTGTAATTGCGACACTGTCGATTGCGCCAGTGGGTGGTGTGCTTCTGGGTGGTGGTGGTGATGCTGCTGCTGCTGCTGCCTGCTAACTTTCCCGAGCCCGGGCCTTGGGCAAGGCTCGGGCGGCGCACATCCGGCACAGGCGGGGCACGCGTCCATGTGCTGCTGCTGCTGCTGCGGCTGCACATGGCTCCACCCGGCGGCAGGGGCTTACACTCATCATCTTTTCAGCTCAACCTAAACCGTTTCTGGTCACTGAAGCCACAGCAAGCGTCCACTTCTCAGCTCAGCCTGACACATTTTTGTCGGTGCGACTTTGAAAATAGCCCGCGAAAAGTGCTCACGTCAAGCCGAAAAATGAACGTCCGTAGTCCACAAAAAGTGCCTACGTTGAGCTGAAAGGTGGACAATTGTAAGCCCCTGCCCGGCGGCAGCGACAGCGGCTTCCCCCTCGGCGCCGTGCCCGGAGGCGAGAGCAACAGCGAGAGGCGCGGGAGCGAGCGCGTCGCCAGCCGTGAGCCAGTGGACCGCGTGCGTGCTGTCGTGGTATTGCCAGCTGTAGTTGGCGAACACCACACCCGCCAACGCAACGGCCACGATGTAGGGGTGTCCGCATGCCAGGTTGCAATTGACAGCAAAACAAGAAAAGTAGTTCATTAATGGTTACTCGTAGTCTCCAGCGCTAAACGGGAGCTGTCAACACGGTTTGACTTGCCCCTCCCTACCACGATGACGACAATAGCCGCGAGCCATGCCTGTGCTGCGCGCATACTCAAGTTGAGCTGAGAAGGGAGCGAGTATCAGGCCTCTGACAGGGCTAGAAACCACTCAAGTTGACCCCGCTTGATACCTCAAGCAGAAGGTTGCTCAAGTTGAGCTGAGATGGGGACTGGTGCCACGCCAGTGGGGAGGATGGGCGCACCTGATGTTCCAGCGCGGCATTGGCGGCGAGGAGCTCCGCGTTGGCTACCTCCAGCTGTGCGATCTTCTCCCCCGCGGCGCTCTGGCGCGCGGCGGCCGCGCCGCTCAGGTGGTCCACCATGCTTCGCATCGTGCACGCCGGTGGGTAGATGAGCGGTACACTGCGAAGAACTAGTCAGGGGCGACTGACGACGGCGGCGGCGGCGGCGGCGACGGCGGCGGCGGGATTCACACCCGCGACCACGGGCGGGGGTGGCAGCGGCGACGCGCTGGCCGACGCACTACTATCGCACGCGCTGGGCCGAGTGCACTACGAGCGACCAGTCACGCAACCAGCGGCAGCGACGACGGCGGCGACGGCGGCGGCGACGGCGGCGGCGGTGGCGGCGGACCGGTACACTTCAAGCAGCGAGTCAGGTTCAACGGCGGCGGCGGCCACGGCTGGAGCGGAAGCGGCGACGGCGCTGGGCGCCTGCGACGGAGAGCACCAGCGCCAATGCCAATTGCCACATAAACGCTGGGAGCCAAACTGCGGGACAAGTAATCACTTCGTAGAAGCTGGGGAGTCCGTGGAGATGAGGTTGGTGAATCGTGAATGTGAGTGTTTGCGCCTGCAACACGCGCCGCACGTAGGGGATGCGTGCTTCTGAGACGCGGCGCGTTTCAGTGTCGCGCTGGACGTGCGCGGCCGAGTGCTTGTGCCGGGCCATCCATCCCGTCTCCCCTCATTTTCATCCCGAGGAAAAAACGATGAAATCCGATCTCAAATTCTGAAACGGTTGGGGCCTGGATCCTGGAGGATTGTTTAATTGTAAGCATGCGTTAAGCTCCGGGATAGCAGTTTGCTCTGATTGAAGGGTCATAGACCGTGACAAGCAAGCTACCAGTATGTTTCGTACTTATTGGGTGCCTATTTCGGTTGTTAGCCGAAGCGAGGGGTGCCGAGTCAGAGAGGGTGCCGGCATTTGTCGCATACCGTCACCGCACCGCCGACGCCGTGCACCGCGTCGTATCGATGCTCGCCGCGCTGGCCACCCTGGCCGCCGCGGGGCTGCTCGCCCCCCCCGGCGCGACCCTCACCTACCCCGTAGTGCTCAGCTCCGAGAACACGTACCCCTCCGCATGCCGCGACCTTCACAGTGGAGCAACACTACATCGATAAAGGACAGGCGAAGTTCTGATCGCGCGCGTTCTGCAGCGCGGGGCCCGTGTGCGGCGGCGTGGGGCCCACCATCGAGGCGGTGGCGGGCGAGCAAGTTCACAATGACGGTGACCAACAACCTGGGTGTCAACCCCGCAGGCGAGGAGACCACTCGCAACAGCATACACAGCCCCAACACCACCAACACCGAGAACCTGATGCTGCTCAACGCGTGCGAATCGTGCGGCGGCCCCGGCGCCAACCGCACGTGCGGGGGCTGCCTGTCCGTTCAGGGAATCCGTGTGGTCCGCTACTGCACCTCCGAGTGCGAGCAGAAAGACTGGAAGTTTCGCAATCTCGACGGCGGCGGCCTCAAGGTGTGCGAGTGCCGCAACTGCCGCGTGAGCGACCGCGGCGGGAGCAGCACCTCTGCAGCGCCGGCGTGAATGGCCGGCGGCTGGGGATGATTGAACGAACGAACTCCGACCACAACGCAAGAAACCGATGAACGCGTGCTTGCGCCGCCACTCATAGACGATATCTGGCGCCACACTGCACACACAATGCATACCATCTGGAGGTGCCTCCGCCGCTACGACCAGAAACCGTAAATGTGAGTGAGTGCAGTGGATCGCGGGCTTCACTTACGCTAAGGTGTATGCGGCGGCACGGTGAGTGGTGCGAGAGCGCCTCATGGCGCGGAGAACGCGTCGCGCGCCGGGCGATGGCGTAGAGCGGCGAGGGGGACATGGAGCGAGAGAGCCAAGTTACTTACACTGGTTGACTGGAGTGTTGGTTGGCGGTGGGTCGGATAGAACCCCTGGGCCTCACGCATGTTAAGATAGATCATAATCATCGCTACTCAACTACAGATCCGCAGTATCATGAATGGGTTTTCTTTCCGGTTGCGGCCCCAGCGGCCCCAATGAGCCTTCCCGTCTGAGATTCCACGCCGCGTATCCGTCAGCTGGTTTCAAGACCCACCCGATGGCACAGAGCAGAGCCGCCGCCGCCACCGCCACCCAGGGTCTTACATTTAAATGTGTGTGATGGAATGAAAACAATGCACCGGTAAAACGATTGTCGGGGTCCTAAGACAGTTTGCACACCCTTGTAACCACATCCAAATGGAACGGTTGTAAGCAGGGTCTTAAAATTACGTTGGGCACCTTTGAGTGGTAACTTGAGCGTGGTTTCAGGGACCGCATAGCTCAGCTTGCGGCTGAAAGGGGACGATTAGGCAGGCCCTGCCGCTAGCGCCGCCACGAACAGCAGGGCGTACTCCCACCTCAGTGTAGAGGCGCAAGTTGAATTTGAAAGCGAAGTTTGTAAGCCATTCGTCATATTCTAGTTTCAAGCGCTTAGTTCCATGCGCTTTCAACGTGGGTTTCATAGGGTCAACATGCACTGCCCTACCTCAGCGGTGCGGGACCCAGCTGCTGCTGCTGAGCGTGAGCGCCGACGCCCTCCTTTGTGTAGCGGCGCAAGTTGAAACTGAATGCAAGGGTTCAAAGCGATTTGCCATATTCAGTACAAGCGTTGAAACCAGGCGCTGTGAATAGAGTGGCAATTGGTAAGAGCAGAGAGATTCACACACACGCAGTAAGACAAACACGCCAACGACGTCTTTATTTCGTGCGTGCAAACACGGGTTCGAAACAGCACCGCCCAACCCTGAAGCCCGCTACCGCCGCCGCCGCCGCTGGAGCAGATGCGCCCGCCCGCACCCGTCGAGCCACACCCGCCGTCCTGCCCTTGCCCCTCACGCCGCCCTCCCCGCCCTGGCCCCCGCCTTCGCCCTCCCCCGAGCGCTCCCCCTCACCGCTACCACCGCTATCGACGTTGAACCCCCCGCCAGCACCCGCCTCCACGCGCCCGCCGCTGAGGGCCAGGACAGTACCCGCCCCCTGCCCGCGGCCGGCGGTGTGTTGGAGGTCGCCCCCCACAAAGCGGTACCACAGCCAGCAGGATGGCGGCGTGGCGCAGTGCCACAGCGCGTGCGCGTCCAGCACGCCGTGTCACAGGGTGCACAACACATACTGTACCGGCACATACTTAATATTAGCAAAGGTCGTTGAATATCACACAAATGCATTTAGTCAGACACAAGGACGCCGTCTCATCCTGCGTGTGCCCACATTAATAGTCGAACGTGGTGAGATCACCGAGTGTCACACACAGGCACACCGATAACGTGTCATCCCGTGGCAGTGGCCCCGCCGTACAGAGGCGGGAAGTCAAGCACCTCCGCCAGCGCCGCCACGTGCCACAGCACGCAGCACAGCGCCAGCCAGTGCCGCGCCGGGTGCTGCTGCTGCTGCTGCTGCTGCTGCTGCAGTATGGGTTGTACCGGTGGTTCAGCTCACATATGAGGGGAGTTCAGCGAGGGCCCGGTGAGGATTTAGGTGGTTTCGCGGTGGTTTAGCTCATATGATTGGGGAGTTCAGTGAGGTCCCTTGCGGAAGGTGGGTGGTTACGCACCTGCTGCTGCTGCTTAGGGTCTCTCAGTGCTGTGGCCCACCAGGGACAATACCCATACGCCCACGCCAACAGTATCAGCCAATGCAGGGTGGCCACCACCACCATGATGTAGGGGCGCGAGTTAAATTTAAAAACAAAACTTAAACTTATTTCATCGAATTAGTCTCCAGCGCCGAAAGCAGTTGCTTTAAACTTTCAACACGGGTGTCAATTTGCACCACCCAGCCATGACCCGCATGTTGAACTCGAAGCGGAAGCTGGGCTGCCCGGGTGAAGCGGCGCAAGTTGAATTTGAAAGCAAAGTTTCAAGGCGGCTCATCATATCTCAGTTTCAAGAGCATGGATCCAGGCGCTTCAACGTGGGTTTGATAGGGTCAACCTGCACCGCCCCACCCGAGGGTGGCAGGGGGCGTGGTCACGTGCCGCAAGTGCGCCGCCCACGTCGCCGCCGCTGCCGCCGCCACCGGTGCCCACTGCGACGGGCGGTGAAATCGCATGGAGCGGACCACGGCGGCGAACAACGCGAAGAAAAATATGAGGTTGGCGCGATGTCGAGGGCCAAGTAACGAATGGCTCGCCACGTCACAGGACAACATGTACCTGGTAACTGAATACACAAGGGTTCAAAATGTGGTGATGTAGCAGGCTGTACATGTCTCACCCTACCTTGCGTAGTCCAAGGTTTGCGTGGTCGGCGTATCGCGCGCGTGGAATACCGCGCTCCACACCCACCCGTTGATGTTCACCACCGCGTTGACCAGCCACAGCGCCGCGAACGACGGCGACGGCGTGGGGGCGGCAGCGGCGTTACTGTCCCCAACACCCCTAGTTCCACCGCCCCTGCCGCCTCCGGAGGTGGCGCCCACCGCCGCCGCCGCCGCCGCCGCAGTCGCCGCAGTCGTGCCCGTGGCCAGCGCCGCGCAGATGAGCGGCGGGAGGTACCACACGTGCACGGCGGCGTTGGCCAGGCTGGCGGCGGACGATACCACCTCCTGCACGCCCCACACCAGGGGCTTTCACTCGTCCACTTTACGACTCAACGTAAGCACATTCCGTGGGATACGTTGGGTGCATGATTGAACCTTCGGTCTATAAGACAGCAGCACACGGGGAGGGGTGACCAAAATGGCTTCAGTTGAGCTCAAAAGTGGACGAGTGTAAGCCCCTGCCCCACACGCGCGCGAAGCTCCACTTGCCGAAGTACTTGGCGGGCTTCAGCCCCTCTGCCGCACGCATGGCCTGCATGGTATGCGCGCACCGGTACTTGCAGTCCGCGTCGCAGTTCCATCCCAACAGGCGGAGGGACAGCGGGAAGTCGGGGGGCGCGCCGCCGCCCTCGAGGGTCTGTCGGATATTACTCGCCACGTCATAGGATGAAGGATGCCATTTGACTCAAGAAACCAAAAGCGTGTTGATGAGTCGGGCAATATGTGCTTGCCCCTACCCCCCTTGGGCCCGCCGGCGGCGCACCCCGCAGCGCACCCGCCGGTGTGATAAGTCCGCCCGCGGTCCCAGCACTGCGCGCACCCGCTGCCGAAGCACTGGTCAAGGCATCCTTGATAGTGCGCGTTCCAGAACTGAAACCCGCTGCGTTCCAGCCGCAAGCCGATGGAGTGGGCCTGCATCTGGTTGTACCAGCGGCTGCCCACGAGCGGCTGGGTGGGGATGCCGGCGGCGTCGGCGGCGATGACGGCCAGTGCCAGGAGCGCCGCCGCGAGGGCGGGGTGCTGGCGGGGAGGCATCGGCGCCGGCGCGCACAAACTCTGACCTTGAGACCCATCACTTCGACGAAAAGGTGCCCACGAGCCCACCGCCGCCGCCGCTGTTGGGTTTTAGGTTTAGGGTTGCGAACCCTAGGCTAGGCTACGAGATCTGGTGAGGTGCCATGCACCAACTCCCATTTGTAACACCTCCGCGCACGCCGCAACCCCACCCGTAGTCTGGGAGGAGCGGAACGAGGCTGCTGTCGTCGCCTTGGGACCCGAGCGACTACCAGCCTGCCCCTGCGTGACCCGGTAAGTGACCGCACTCTCGGCCGCGACACTGGCGAGTTGACAATTCGTGGTGGCGACTCCGACAGCGACAGGGCACCCTCGGAGTGTGCCGCGGGCGGGCGCGGCGATGGGCGCCGCCGCCCCCGCGGAGGGCGCGGCGGCGGCGGCGGCGGCGGCGACGACGGTGGCGGGAACCACCAAGACGAGCGTGCGCAAGCCGCCGGAGTTGGGGCAAGCGGCGTGGGCGTACATGGCCAAGTCGCTGACGTACCTGCTGGGGTGGAGCCTGGTGAGCGGGCTGATCATCATCCTGAACAACTGGATCATGCACTACGGCGGGTTCCCGTTCCCCATCACGCTGTCCGCCTCCGGCCCGCTGTTCTCCTGGTGCGTGGCGGCCACGCTGGTGCTCACGGGCCACACCAAGCTGGAGCGGCAGGGGCCCGACCTAAAGATGCATTTCCAGCTCAACTTTTGAAAGTCTGAGTGTCAGGTTTGGCATCAGGTGTCACCTCAGTCTCTGCCTCCTCCTCCGTCGCACCCTCAAAGCTGAGCTGAGCTGAGCTGAGTATGACAAAGTGCGTCAAACCACTTAGCGATTTAGTCACCTTAGTCACTCCGAGTGCTAAGTAGTCCCGTTCGTCGAATCAGAACTGTCCTTTTGGATAACTTAGCACTCAAAGTGAATGAAGTGCCTAAGTCGCTAAGTGGTTTGACGCACCTTGTCATACTTAATGTCTTACGCGAGGCCCTGTTTAGCGGCACATGACGTTCCGGGTGTGGGTCACTTCCATCTTCCCCATCGGGTTCTTCACGGCCATCACCTACGCCGCCGGCAGGGGCTTACACTCGTTCACGTTTCAGCTCAACTTGAGCCGTGTCTGACACACAAAAACACCCAACACATCCTAAACACCCTCTAACACCCCTTCAACACGGGCTACACAACCCCTACGCGCATCCCCTATCCCATACACAGCGCTCAAGTTGAGCTGAAAAGTGGCCGAGTGTAAGCCCCTGGCCGCCGGCAACGAGCTGTACATGTTCCTCAGCGTGTCCTTCATCCAGATGATGAAGAGCCTCTCGCCCGTCGTCGTCCTCTTCCTTCTCGTCTTCTTCGGCGGGGCCTGCCCATTCTTGCTCGTACTATACCTGCACACACTCACCTCCCCGTCTACTTCCACTGTCTCGTGATGTACTTGCACACATTCTTCTGCTTCCTCCTTCTCATAGTTTACCTGTACACGCTCGCCTCCTCCTCCACTTCCTCCTTCTCGTAGTGTACCCGTATACACTCGCCGCATCCTATACATCCTCCCTCCTCCGTCTCATAGTGTACCCGTGCACACTCGCCTCCTCCTGCTTCCTCCTTCTTCTATTGTACCTGTACGATTACTCACTCGCCATGTTCTCCTCCCTGGCCTGACACACGACAAGCCAACATTGATGCTGAGGTGCATTAGCGGCCCTGGACTCTGGCCTGGACACGCTGACGTCGCCCAAGCTGGGCGGCGTCGCACTCATGACGGTCGGCATGGTGATATCGTGCTACACGGAGCCCACGTTTAACGCCAAGGGCCTGGTGCTGATGTTCCTGGGCGAGGCCGCGGAGGCTATGCGCATGGTGTTCTTCCAGCACCTTCTGGGCGCGCAGCAGTTCGGGCTGATCGAGGGGCTGTTCTACACCTGCCCGGCCAACTTCTTCTTCCTGTGCATCGGCATCGCCGTGTTCGAGGTAGGGACTGATGAATAGTGCCCGCCAGGTCAAAGGATGCCACTTTATTCAATATTTAAGGGTTTAAATTGTGTTTGATGACGTGGCGAGCACCATCCATCAGTCCTTATGTCGAGGAGCGCGCGCTGACGGAGCGCGAGCACTACTCCAAGGTGCTGGAGGTTGGGGCTGGCACATATTGTTCACACGTCATGGTTTCTCACCAACGTTCATTCAGCCCCAAGGCGCTTCACATGGTGAGCATTGACCCGCCCCCTCCGCCATTGCTCACACGTCAATGGATGCCATTTAACAGTCAAGAAACGAAGGTCAAGAAATGAGGGCAAAATTGTGCGTTGAAGGACGTGGCGAGCGATATCTGGCCGGCCTTAGACGTTGGACCCGCTGCCGTACGTGGCGGTGTCGGCGCTGGGGTTCCTGGTGATACTGACCACCCTGGGTGTCATCCAGGTGTGCGGCAGCCTCACCTTCAAGGCCGCCGGCCAGGTGCGCCTCATCCACAATGTCCACGTCAGCGTGTTTTGTACAACCCTCAACCCTAAACCCTAAATACTAAACCCTAAACCCTAGACCTTCGAGGCCGCGGGCCAGGTGCGCAACATCGCCAATATCCTCGGTAGCGTGTCTTGTACCCTAAACCCTATACCCAATCCCCTAAAAGCCACAAGATCTGAACCCTAGATTCCAAGGTGTGCAACATTGCGGTCATCATCATCAGTATGACACAGTGCGCGAAACCACTTAGACACTTTGTAAGACTTAGTGCTCAGTCGTTCTGCTCGACCAATGAGAACGCTCCATTTGGACGACTTGTAATACTTGTCGCTATGTGTCTAAGTGGTTTCACGCACTTTGTCATATGTCCATGTACAGCTACCCTGACGCCTAAACCCTCAACTCTCAACCCATAACCCTCAACCCGCAGGTGCGAAATATCGGCATCATTGTCATCAGCGTGTTCATGTTCGGGGACGTGGTGACGGTGCAGCAGGCGGTGGGCTACGGCATCAACGTGGTGGGCTTCGCCGTGTACCAGGTCGTCAAGACACGGCAGGGCCTGGCGAATGTTGGGGGAGCGCCGCGTCATCCAACGCATTTGAACCTTAGCATAACGGGGGGGTGTTTATTGAAACGTGGTATAGGGGTCTAATGATTGGGGTTAATGGTAAATCGTAAATGAAATCAAGGGCTCAGGTGCCATTCTCTCCTGTCTTGATTTAAATGACATCCTATGACGTGGCGAGCAATATAGCAATTTTACTCGCCACGTCATACAACGCATCGAAACCTTCCTTTCTTGAGCTAGATGGCATGCTATGATGCGGCGAGCAATGTAGTAATGTTGCTCGCCACGTCATCCAACGCACTTGCACCTTCCTTTCTTGAGTAAAATGGCATTCTATGACGTGGCGAGCAATATCTGCTTGGCTTTAAGACGCGGGAGGACGTGGCGGCGCTGCAGAGGGACTTCGAGCGGTCGCAGGAGGAGGGCGAGGGGGCGGAGGGCAGAGGGGTCAGGCAGCCGCTGCTGGACAAGGTGAGGCGGTGCAGGTTGAACCGATGAAACCCGTGTTGAAAGCCCCTGGAACTGTGCGCTTGAACCTATAATGTGTTAGTCTGCTTTCAAGTTTTGCTTTCAGTTTCCACTTGCACCGCTACAACAAGGGGGAGGGGGTGTCGCCCACGCGTGGGGCGTGGCAGGGGGGGCTGCGGGGCCGCACCCCGCGGGTAGGGCTCTGCAGAAATCGCTCAAAACATCCTTCAACTCATTGCCAATCCTCGTTTTGTTGAGTTGCATATGCCACTCGTCTGATATTTTGAACATTTTGAACGTTTGGATGTTTTCTCCTGGGCCGTACCCGTGGGTGTCGGACAACGCGCTGCAGGAGCCCGAGTCGCCGGCGAGCAACTTCGTGCAAATCAGGGTCGGCGCTGAGCTGGGCAGAATCAACGACTGACCCGATAGGATGAATAGCTCTAGAGCAATGCCACACATGGGCCGCTAAAGTCATTGGTGTTTAGAATATCCAAAACGCTCCAACTCAGTAAAATAGAAGAGCAATGGGATAAAGGGATGATTTCATAATACCTGACGTTCTTTGGGATAGACACCGGAACCGATAGCTACAACGGCGAAACGTAGGGCGCATTTAGTAATGCTAGACTGAGCATCAACTGGAAAACAATCCCAGCTTGTTGATTCGGCACCGCTGGCAGAGTGTGCGCGGGGCGGCGAGTCAGGACGTGGGAATGTCATCATCGTTCACAAGGCATCATTAGTACATCAATATCATCTTTGTGTGATCACGGCAGTTGAGGACATCACACTTCAGAGATCCCATGGAGAGTTCATAACGCACTCGACGCGATGAAGCGCCGCCGCCCGGAGCGGTGCCTTCCTCCAATGCCTCCGTGACGAGTCGGAGCGTGGGGATGCAATCATCAATTACAAGGCTTCAGTCGCACATTTCTAGCATATTATTCATATACGCGGACGGTGTCGGTGAGGACATTACTCATCTGAACCCAGAGATCACGCAAGATCACGTGATCAAGGGGGCGTGATATCCTTCTTCTCTGATGCCACGGCAGTTCTGCATGTGCGGGTCCGTCTCTAGCATCTCCGTATTCACGCGGTGGGCGAGGACATCGCTCTGCAGAGATCACGTGATGGAGAAATTAGCGAAGAGCGACGCCGCGTCATCAGGCGATGCAGCGTCAGTCGGCGTTGACGCGCCACCGCCGCCAGGGGGAGCGGTGCCAGCCTCGTCCGCGTCCTATGATCAGGGGCTTACACTCGTTCACTTTTCGGCTCAACGTAAGCGCTTTCTGTGAGATAGGGGGTGCATTTAGGGGTTGTGTAGGGGAAGTTCAGGAGGTGCTATGGGGGATGAGAAGCTATTTAGGGTGTATTTCGTGTCAGAAACGGCTGAGTTTGAGCTGAAAGGTGGACGAGTGTAAGCCCCTGCCTCCGATTCCCCCACGACGGCGCGGCAGTCCTCCTTGTGCGGGTTGGTCTCGCGGTTCCAGTGTGCCACCTGGCACTCGCGGTCGCAGTAGCGCACCTTCTGACAGCGGTCGCACACCTAGCTGCAGGGTCATTGCGAACAAGCACTCGACGGACGTTGAACAAAGGCAGGAAATCATAAAAAGAGCAGCGGAGTGTGGGTATAGGCAAATTGGACGAACGGCCCTGGGTATACAGGGCCGAACCTATAAAGGCCCCAACTCATAAGTAATAGACGAAGAAACACAACCGAGGTTCTGCAGTGGGGAAATGCTCACACGATGGTCTGGGGGACCACGAACCAAGGCTGCGCGTCTGTAGAGCTATTCCTGTATGAGCATTTGCCAGGTATGAGGGAATTTCCATTACAGTACAAGGCTTCGCCATGCAGGCAAGTCATGCGGCGTCCGATGCCGGTTCGAGTGCATGTTCTCAATACCCCCCCTGCCTGGCGGGCGGGCGTGGCTCTGCAGAAGTCACACTCCTGGATGTAGCCGTGCAAGTTGACATTGAAAGCAAAACTTGACAGCAATTTATCGCGTTGGAATTTCAAGCGCTGCACCTAGTCCCTTTAAAACAGGCTTCAACACGGGCGTTTCAACTTGCACCTAGGGCTTCCACTCGTCCACTGTTCAGCAAAAAACTTGAGCTGTTTCTGTCAGTAAAACCCTGAAAGCACACAACGTATCCCACAAAAAGTGCTCACGTCAAGCCGAAAAGTGGACGAGTGAGGCCCCTGACGTGCAGCACCCCACCTGGATCGTGGCGAGGTTGACGGCGGCATGAGCGGAGGGGCTTACACTCGTCCACTTTTCGGCTCAACCTGAGCCCTTTCATCTCTAAAATCATCCTCCGTATCCCGCAAAACGTGCTTACGTTGAAGTGAAGAGTGGTCGAACGAGTGTCTGCCCCTGCCTGCGCGTGACCGCCCTTCGCGGCGCGCGCGCACCACTTCGCCGCCGCTACCGTGTCGGCCTCCACATACGGGCTTCCACTCTTCCACTTATCACCTCAACCTCAGCCGCTTTTTGTCACTGAAACCACCCAACTTATCCCACACAAGCAAGTGATCCAGCTTAATCCAAGAAGTGGACGGTCGAGAGTGGAAGCCCCTGCCTCCACGCCTTCGCCCCGGTAGTAATAGTCAGCAAGAGCTGCCTCAGCGTCTGCTGTCATTGCGTCGTCTTGGTCCACCGCCTGTCGCAAAAGAGGGTCTAACAGGTCATGCTCGCCACGTCATGTTATTCCATTCGATACTAAAAAGGGGGGTCGACAATGTGGAGGATGAGTGTGACAGGCATTATCTATCAGGCCCTACCGCAAAAGCGTGACCCCGTGCGCAGCGTCCTTCTCCACGCCCTCGCAGGAGGGTCACCTTATAGAGCAAGCACTCGAACCGAGATCGAAGCACGACTCACCTGCAGGTGTTGTCTGAGGGTGAACGCTCATAACAGACGCGCTGGCTCGCTTCGTCGATTCAACGTCGGTCGAGTGCTTGTTCTCAATAACAATTGAACAATACCCCCCCGCCTCGCCCTTCAAGTAGCACCTCGCTGTAGCGGCGCAAGTTGAATTTGAAAGCAGGAGTTGAAAGCCGTATATAACACTTCAGTTTCAAGCGCTTAATTTCCGGCGGTTTCAACTTAGGTTTCACAGGGTCAACCTGCACCGCCCACCGCGCGACCTGGTACAGCGCCGGCGTGAAGCCCTGGTCGAACGCCTGGCACACCAGCTCGAACCCGCGCGCCGCGTCCTTCACGATCCCAGCGCGCGCGTCGCCGTACACCAGAAAGGCGCCGAAGGTGGATTTGGAGGCGGCGTCCTCAAAGTCAACAGCGTTCAGAAACCAGACAATAGCCCGTGCAAAGTCCTTCTTGACCCCCTCACCAGGGGCTTACACTCGTCCACTTTTCCGCTCAACGTAAGCGCTGTCTGTGGGATAGGGGGAGCATGTAGGGGTTATATACGGGGTGTTTGGGGGGTCTTACGGGGTATTAGGGGGTGTTTGGGGTGTATTTTGTGTCAGAAACGGCTCAGGTTGAGCTGAAGAGTGGGCGAGTGTAAGCCCCTGCCCCTCACCGGTGTAGTAGCACACGGCGAGCTTGCCCATACCCCCCGGGTGACTGTGAATCTCAGCCGCCTCGCGGC
>Ga0307488_10001913_pt1 | contig 17569 bp, 15 predicted proteins | sample SB02metaG_FD_202248 | JGI IMG/M metagenome (GOLD analysis project Ga0307488, IMG submission 202248) | Sea-ice brine microbial communities from Beaufort Sea near Barrow, Alaska, United States - SB 0.2 | ecosystem: Environmental > Aquatic > Marine > Coastal | place: USA: Alaska | collected... | reverse complement strand
TATACCCGTTCGACTTCAATATACAGGATTGAGCACGTTAATCGTTAACGACAACGTCCTTAAAACTTATAATATCCGCCTTAATTTCAACCTTGCCTATAATTAAATTTCGTCTTTATTTTTATACAAACTATTTTAATAAAAAAACAACCCGAAGGTTGTTCATTTAATAGCTTAGCGTTTTGGTACTTAACCAAACTGATTAGAAGTATTATTGGCACCACCTGCTTTAAGCGCGTTCTCGCCAGCAAAATATTCTTTGTGATCATCACCCATGTCAGAGCCTGACATGTTTTGGTGTTTAACACAGGCAATACCTTGACGAATCTCTTTACGCTGGACTCCTTCAACATAACCAAGCATACCTGCCTCGCCAAAATACTCTTTAGCTAAGTTATCAACTGACAAGGCCGTTGTGTGATAAGTAGGCAGAGTAATTAAGTGGTGAAAGATCCCCGCTTCGCGTGAAGTGTCTGCTTGAAAGCTACGAATCTTATCATCAGCTCTTGCAGACAATTCAGATTCGTCATAATCAGCGCTCATTAATTCACTTCTAATATAACTTGATACATCTTCACCACTCGCAACCATTGCATCATAGGCTTGCTGACGGAAGTTTAGCGTCCAATTGAATGATGGACTGTTATTGTAAACCAGCTTAGCATTAGGAATTTCTTTGCGAACATCGTTCATCATTGCCGTGATATCAGCAACGTTTGGTGTTGCAGTCTCTATCCAAAGAAGGTCCGCGCCTGCTTTAATCGCTTCGATACTATCAAATACACAGCGCGCTTCACCAGTCCCTTGGCGGAATTGGTATAAACCAGAAGGTAAACGTTTAGGACGAACAAGTTTGCCATCACGGTTGAAGCATACATCACCTTCAGCCATGTCAGCGACGTCAATTTCATCAACATCAAGGAAAGAATTATATTGGTCACCTTGATCACCTACCTCCTTAACAACCGCAATTTCTTTTGTAAGTCCTGCCCCTTCAGAGTCAGTGCGAGCAACGATAATACCATTATCAATACCTAGCTCTAAAAAAGCATGACGTAATGCACGAATTTTAGAATGGAAGTCAGCGTGAGGAACGGTTACTTTACCGTCTTGATGACCGCATTGTTTTTCATCAGCTACTTGGTTTTCGATCTGCAGGGCACAAGCACCCGCTTCAATCATTTGCTTAGCCATTAGGTAAGTCGCTTCAGCGTTACCAAAACCGGCGTCAATATCGGCAATAATTGGCACAACATGGGTAACGTGATTGTCTATTTTGTCCTGAATCACTACTTTATTACTATCGCTTGCCGTGTCTAATTCGTGGAAAAGACCACCTAATTCACGTGCGTCAGCTTGACGTAAAAAGGTATAAAGCTCTTTAACTAAGGCAGCAACTGACGTTTTTTCATGCATAGATTGGTCAGGAAGAGGACCTAACTCACTACGTAATGCAGCGACCATCCAACCGGAAAGATACAAGTAACGACGATCTGTTTTACCGTCGAAATGCTTTTTGATAGAAATCATTTTCTGTTGTCCAACAAAACCATGCCAGCAGCCTAGCGATTGAGTGTACTTAGAGCTATCAGCATCGAAAGCATCCATATCTTTACGCATGATATCTGCAGTGTACTGAGCTATTTCTAGACCAGTTTTAAATTTATTTTGTGCTCGCATACGCGCTACTGATTCAGGGTTAATAGCAGCCCATGAGCTACCGGCTTTTTCTTTAATGGCTTTAACCGCTTCAATTGCACTTTGATAATTAGACATATCACTCTCCAAACTGACATTATTTATAGTAGGGATAGTGTAACCACTAATGTAAGTTGTCACACCGAACAACACAAATCATAATCCGCCAGCACTCATTGATAAAATATATATTAAACATTATCACCATTCACAAAACATATAATAGTATGTTTACTCTAATTAATCATAAGTAATATCCTTTACTATCAGCAACCTAAAGTAAAGCTATACTTTCATACATGAGTTTCAATAACATTTGTTAATAGAATGGATTGGATTTTGATAGGTTTAACCATTATAGTCGCTATATCTATTTCAGTTATACTTTTTAGGAACTTCATTAAACTCATGAATATTTCAAAAATCGATTTAAACTTACTTATATATCTTGATGTTTTACTGAGAGAAAAAAATGTTACCCGTGCTGCTGGCCAATTAAATATTACACAGCCTGCGATGAGTAACGGCTTAAAACGATTGAGAAACCTGTTCAATGATCCTATTTTAGTGCGTACTTCAGATGGTATGGTGCCAACAGAACGGGCAAGAACCTTGGGCCCTGCTATTCGAAAAATATTACTAGAGCTTGAAGAAGCTTTACAAGGTGAGGAGGAATTTAACGAAAAGAATTCTCAGCGAGTATTTAGAATAATGGCCAGTGATTATGCTGCCTCCACCCTTATGCCAAAATTATTAAAGAGTATCAATGAAATAGCACCTAGTGTGACCATTGATATTATGACGCCAAGTGATGTTACCTTCCATGACGTTGAGGAAGGTAAAATTGATATGGCCATTAACCGGTTTGACGAATTACCCCAATCATTCCACCAAAAAACCATTTGGCGTGATTCATTTTCCTGTTTGCTCAGTGCAAGCAACCCAGTTGTAGACCAATTTAATTTAGACTCTTACCTTGAGGCTAAACACGTTTGGGTTTCAAAAACCGGTTTTGGTGTTGGTGTCGGTATGGATCCCAAGGACGTTCAAAAAATAGGTTGGGTAGATGAGGCATTGGCACGATTAGGCAAAAAACGTGATATCAATGTCTTTACACGTAATTATCATGTTGCTATGCAACTCGCTTTAGAAGCCGACTTAATTGCTACCCTACCAACAAAAGCTGCTTCACTTCATAAAAACGATAAAAATTACACCATATTAAAGCCCCCTTTTGATATACCCGATATTGAATTAAAAATGATTTGGAGCCCTTTATTACATCACGATGTGAGTCACATTTGGTTTAGGAAACTAGTAATTGAAGCGGCAAAACTTGCTACAAAAACATAAAATTTAAGGCTATTAAAATGAATAAAACATCAAAAAAGGGTGGGAAATGTTAAAAAATGCACTTTATAGCGTATGTGTTATTGCTGGCTGCTTACTATTGGGTAAAGTCATCGCCGCTAACTTCGGCGGTTTACCTGCTAGCTTATACGGTATGATCATATTTACCAGTGCATTACATTTTCAACTGGCTAACCCTAAGAAAATTTCGGCCACCATTTCTTGGATAATACAGCATATGGGTGTCTGTTTTGTCCCTGCAGGGGCCGGTATCATTAATCATTATCAACTCATTAAAGAGCACGGTTTTACCTTGGTATTCATCATATTTATCAGTACCTTTATCTTATTGTCCTTTGTTGGTTTATCTTATCAACACCTTGTCCTCAATAAAAATAGTAATAGCGACTGAGAATGAGTCAATTTATCGATAACCTAGACGTATTAACCTTAATATCAAACATATTATTAATGCTGGCGACAATCGCGCTTTATCAGTCTGTTGCCTACCTACAAAATAAATCACAACTTATTTGGCTTAACCCAATGTTGCTTTCAATTGTTGCTATTATCCCATTACTCCTTTTTTTTGAACTACCGTTTGAGCAATACGATCATTCAACACAATTTCTCAGCAACTTGTTGGAGCCTGCCGTGGTTGCTTTGGGCTTTCCTCTTTATCAACACTTGAACACTATTAAACACCAATGGAAAGCATTAGGGTTGATATTAGCCTTAGGTGTTGTCTTAGTAATTGTTGTCAGTTTTACTTTAACCATGCTCTTTATTGCGATACCCAAAATAGCTGTGTCTTTATCATTGAAATCAATAACAACGCCTATTGGACTAGCGCTATCACAACAGCTCAATGGCGATGACTCAATTACCGCTTTTGCTATAATTTTAGCTGGGGTTTTTGGCGCTTTATTTGGGCCAAGTTGGTTGAACTTTATTAATGTAAAATCAGCTAAAGCACAAGGGCTGGCAATAGGTGCCGCAAGTCATGCCTTAGGCACAGCAACTATCAGTAAGATAAGTTACGAACATGGTGCCTATGGCTCACTAGCCCTTATTATTTGTGCTTTAATTACTTCTTTGGTGAGTCCTATTTTAATCAACATCTTATCTTTATGGCTTTTATAATATTGATTTTGCAAAAAGCAAAAATAACAATAATCAAAACAAATAATATATCTAGGACCTGTCAAATCAAGATTAAAGGCAACCTAGACTAATTGCTAACTGAATCTAACTAAACAAGTCACTTCATTAAATGAAAACCATCAACCAACAATCATCGCTTTAATATTAAGGATAACTCGACCTAATTACCAATTAAAGCATTGCCGATATAGATTAAATTAAAGTTAAAAAAAACATAAGTATTTAAATTATTAAAAAATTTATTAAACTAGCACTAGTTCTTTTAAAGCCTAGGGGTTATTATTATCTATAAGTGAGCTTAGTTATTAACGCTTGCGAATACATGGAATAATTAGCCCCAATAACTATTTAGTTTTATGAATGGTAGAGTACTATTGCTCAACAAAATAGAGCAATAGTATTAAATTAATACTCTGGTGAGATAATAGGAATTTAACACAATGAAAAACACAATACGACTAAGCCTAGCTTTAGCAATAAGTTTATCAATAGCTGCATGTAATGATGGTGATATCTGGCAACCAACACCACCACCTCCACCACCAACACCTGCGACATTTGATATGTCTGGTACGATAATCAAAGGCGCACTAATTGGTGCTAAGGTTCAGATATATAGAGCCAGTGACACTGATTTTTCTTCTCCGCTAACCACGACACCAGCAGATGTGCAAACTGATGAGAATGGTGATTACGAGGCAACTGTTGTTGATGCTTCTGGTACTGATATCATTGGTGCATTGGTTGTAAACATAACGGCTGACACAGACACTCAAATGCGCTGTGATGCTGCGGTAATGTGTGGTACTACACTACGTGGAGACTTGATTCCAAATGCACAAGTAGCCGGTTTATCCCTTACTACCATTACCTTAGCAACTGGCGATGGCGCAGCTGTTAACGCTGACGTAAATACGTTAACCACTATGGCAACCGACGCGGTACTAGAGCAAGTGGCAGCGAATCCTAACATCCCTATCGATACACTTCCTGCAGCTGGTTTAGAGGCATTACAACAAAATGCTTCTTCAATAGTAGGTCAAATCTTAGGGCTTGATTTATCAACAACTAATATCTATAAGATAAAAATTGTTGATGCTTCAAATACTGATGCGGTTACCGATGCGGCAACTGCTGCTGGTGATGCTGCGACTATTACCAACACACTAACGTTCCTTAACGCTTCACTTGCTAGTCTTACCGTAGCAGAGGACAGTACAATTGGTGCGACTATCAACCAATATGTAGACAACGTTGCTGTTGTTTCAAGTGTTGTAGCAGAAGCCGTGGCTAATCAGGGAGATGTTGAATTGGCCTTGTCCACTGTTGATGCGGGTACTCGTGCAGAACTAGCGTCAGCTCAAGTTGAAGTGTCGGGTCAAGTTACTCAAGTAAAAGCCGCTGTTGAAGACGATTCAGGTGTAACATTTGAAGTTACCCCTGTCCCTGATGCAGTTTCAGATGAATCAATCGGTGAGGTTATTATTGTCGATATCCCAGTAGAACCTACTGGTGGTACTGGTGGTACTGGTGGTACTGGTGGTACTGGTGGTTAATCGCTAACTTGTCTAACTAACTTGTCTAATAAAACCCGCCAAAATGGCGGGTTTTTTGTTTATACCGCAGTAATGTCTGAGGTGAGTAAAAAATTAAACTACTATTCCACCTATATTCACTCTAAGTGATACACCCAAAGAGCTAACTTCATCGCACGTCGTATGTTTATTCTACCGTTCATACTTTCCAGTATATTCATTAAAATAGTTGTGTTTGGCTAAAATACAACATAAAAGATAGAAAAGTACAAATTTTCTTAATTCGACAGTCGACTAATTATCGCTTTAGGTTATACTGCCGCGCTAAAACCAAGTATTTAATTAGCGGAGAACATTATGCACGATCTTTATTACAAAGGACGTATCCATACGAGAGTAAACCATGTAAAGACAGGTTATAATTCTAAGCGAACCGTTAAGCTTGGCACAGAAAAAAATCCATTAACGCTAGTCGTTACCAGCGATGAAAAAAAAGCTGAAATAGCCACCTTAGTTGCTGATAATGGACTATTTGCCGATATTACGTTAGATAGTACTCTCGAAGAAGACATCAATGAACTTAACTTGGTATTAAACAAACCAACTACCTCAACGTTTGACAAAACCCCAAACCGTAATGATCCTTGTTCATGTGGTAGTGATAGAAAATATAAAAAGTGTTGTGGTTAACCCTATGCTATTTGTTCTGATGTAGTGTTAGTTAAGACAAACACTATTGCCACAAATCCCATTGTAAATAACGACGGTTTTCGCTTTTTTTATAGATACCAATAGCTTCACGCTATCGCCTATATCAAATTAACTATAGTAATCGCACTGTCGACTTATAAGAAAGCATAAATAGCCAAGTCCAGCCAATCATTCCTGAGCATACTGCTCTATTGCCTGTTATTTAAACGTTATCCTCAAGACTATCAAACTGTGTCTGTACAGCGTCCTGTAATTGTTGGTCAACTATACTTTGCAACGGCTTATCATCAATATTAATGCTTAACTCACTGGCTTCAATAGCATCAGAGCCTTGTAATATTTCAAGCATATCCGAGGCAACTTCAGGAAAAGAATCCACAAAGGTACTAGCAACATCCACTGCATGTTCAGGAATATTTTCAATTATATGACTAATATAGCTATTGGCTGCATTCTCAATATTTTCTAATGCATCTTCTGCACACACCGGCTCACTTTCACTGCTAATTAAGTGTTGAACATAGGCTTCGGCAACATTATTTGACGACTCAGGTAATGATTCAGATACCGTAAAGGCGAGTTCTTCTGACTGTTCAGGAGAAACCTCGGATAAACGATTATAAAGCTCTGTTGCGGTATTTTCCGAAACCGCTGCTGCTCTATCCACCGGTCGCATAGCCTCTAATGAGTCTGAAAAATTGGTCATGTACTCTTCCGTCATTTCAAGGAGTTCACTCGGGTAGTCTTCCGCCATATTTTCAGCGGCCAACTCCATTAAATCAATACCGTTATCCGGCATGGCATTAGCAATCGCAACAACAATGTTAGTAAAGTCGTCTGGATACTCTGAAGTTAGCCATTCAACAAGTTGGTCAGCTTTATCGGGCGAAGCATTCGTTAATGCTTGAGCAATGTGAATACTCATTTGTGGTGCTGCTGAAGTGATTGCCGCATATAATTTACCAATATCTATCGTCTCTATGGTACTTAATGCCGCAGCTAAATTTGATGCGTTTTTGGGGTCTCTTAGCACCAACGCTTTAACCATATTAACAGCAGCTGCAGGGTTTTTATTCGCCAAGCTAATAGCCACTTCGACTTCGGCGGTTTCTTCAAATTGAGCCTCTGCATATTGTGTCCGAGGATCCAGCGCCGAAACGACACCACTAGGTGTTTGCATGATAAAGCTCTCTTGCTCATCAAGGGGTAAAGCTTGTTGCAACTTCATATGGATACTGATGAAAAATAATAGGGTTAATGCGACGATATTCATAAAACTAAATAAAGCGCTGCTACCGAAGGCATCCATCATCACAGAGGCAAGGTAAGGACCTAAAATACTGCCCAGGGCATAGATTAATAATAACGAACTCATTGCCGCCAAAATTTGCTCTTTCAGTACTGTATCAAAAGTTTCAGACATACTCATGGGATAAAGACAGGCAACCAATCCTGTTATTAATGCAATCGCCAATAAGGTTAATTTAAACATATCTATCGACATAAGCAGTGGTACAGATAAGCATAGTAAAATGAGTGTTGCCACCATAAATAACATGACTTTACGGCGGTCAAAATGGTCAGATAAATAGGCAATAGGGAACTGTAAAATAATCGCGCCAGAAATAGCTGATCCCATAAATATTGATAAATCTAAACCTGTAATCCCATTTTGACCGGCGAAGATAGGCAGCATATTCATTAAACCTGCATACAAAATTCCACAGTAGAAACTACTGACCACCCCTAATGGAGATAATTTAAAAACCGTCATTAAAGACATCGATTGATTATCATCAATTTGAGGGCCTTTTTGTTTGCTAATAACGATGGGGGTAATAGATAAGCTAAATAAAATACCGCAGAGAACAAATAGGGTAATATCATCAATCGGAGCGATATTTAATAAAAATTGACCAGAGAATAATGCAGTCATTATCATCATCTGATTAATAGAGAGTATTCGGCCTCTATTTTTTTCAGTGGCACTATGACTCAACCAACTGTCAAGTGTGGCATTGGTGCAAGCAATACAAAATCCAGTGATCACTCTCATTCCAGCAAGCATCAATGGCTCTGGAAAGAGGCCTGAAAGTAAGATAGCCACAGAGGTTAAACTGCCGCACATGGCAAATATTCTTATGTGACCAACACGTTGTAATAAAGTACGGCTATAATAGGCACCCAATAAAAAACCTACGGACAACATTGATAGCACTAGGCCCATATTGTTTAGGCTGATGCCGTCGTTTTGCATACGTACCGGCAATAAAATATTGCTCAGTCCATAACCTAACATTAATAAAAAGCCACTGGTTAGTAACAGCATAAAAGGTTTAAGAGTCGTTACCACAAGCAATTATCTTCTTTATATTAGGTGGACAGTTATTAGGGTATTAAGTGAGTAACATTTTTATTAAAGATAATGTCACTAATCACTTAGTAGAAATGATTTGTGGTGCGCCAAAGTACTTTACATTCGACAAGCATATCAACAGAATGTGACAGATTATAGTAAAAAAATGAAAAATATATACCTAAGCTTGTTAGGCATTAGCGCTCATGATTCCTCTTGTTATTAAATATAATATAGGCGGAAGGCATCATTAATGAGCAATATAATACGCAATATCAAGGATTTTTTGCCGTCTAAAGCGTAATAAACACCTATAGTTGAAATGATTTCTAATAAAGTTATCATAAAAATCACTGGCAGAAATACGGGATTCCCGTTTAACATTAACAGTTATAAATAATAGGGGGTGACATGATTATTAGGGAAATATTGAATAAAGATATAGACACGATTCTTGCGTTAAACGAGCAGTCAGTGAGAGTATTAAGTCCAATGGATAGAAGTAAGCTACTCAGATTAATTGAAGTTTCTGCATTATCTGTTGTTATTGAGGAAGAAAATAAAATTGCGGGTTTTTTATTAGCGTTGACTAATGGTGTTCAATACGAAAGTATCAATTATAAATGGTTTAACGATAATTATGCTCCTTTTCTGTATATTGATAGGATTGTAATTTCAGAAAAATTTAGAGGAAAAGGCATCGGTACTCGATTATACCAACATGTTTTAAATTGGGCCGCTAGAAATTCTTCACCCAGTATCTTTGCTGAAATTGATGTCTTACCGCCCAATCTACCCTCGTTGTTATTTCATAAAAAGTTGGGTTTTAATGAACTTGAATTATTGAAACACCATGAGCATAAGGTGGTATCTCTTCAAGAGTTAAAAATAGGTTAAGTAATTTAACTAAATATTTAGAAAAGCCTACTCCAAAATATTGACTAGTAAAAGTACTTAACTTATTGGTTAAATTAAGGGCGTTTATATTTTGATGTATTATATATTTTAGAACATTATAATAAGCAAGCTCTTGGAATATATCGATAAAATAAGGGATAGTGACATGTTCAATACCTTGGGATATGATGATGCTCAAGAAGAAACTAGAGAGATATATGATGATATTTCGAAACATTTAGGCAACGAAGGTTTAGTAGACTACTCCAAAGTGTTAGGTGAATATAATATAAATATACTAAGGGCCACCAGGGACCTATTAAAAAACGTATTAATGAAATAATAGCCAAAAAATGCTGACTAAATTAGGCTTTAGCTTTTACTTAGTCACTGTTTCAGATAAGTTAACGATAATTTAAGAAAGTTAAAAGCCATGCTCATTTACTGCCAAATACTCTCAAACATTACCTATAGTCATAAGTAATGTTTATTCTTTGTAAAAATATACAAGTGACTTTACATTCACACAAAATATAATAAGTATCATTTAAGGTAATAACTTCAAAGCCAACTAAGACTCAATCAATCAAAAAACATAAATATATATAAAAACATATAGTTAGAAAAATTTACCCTGCCACTTTCCAGATGGTTCAATGGTATGAAAATTAAATCGATCAATATCACGACCATGTGCTATTGCAGTCAAAACACTTTCATCCTAGGATAACTACACAACGTTTTCAGCCACTAAAGTGCTAAATCGAATAATTTAGGTGAAAGACCAATGAGTCAACGAATTTCTAAAGCTAACCTACAAGTTTCTCAATGCCTTGCTGATTTCATAGAATTTGAAGTTCTACCCGAAATAGGACTTAACGCTACTAATTTTTGGTTAAGATTTTCTGATATTATTAATAACTTAGCCCCTGAGAACAATCAACTATTAAAAACCCGTGATCAATTACAAGATAAAATTGATCAATGGCACAAAAGTCATCAAGGCGATGATTTTGATTTTAACCAATATAAACAGTTTTTAAAAGACATTAACTATTTAGTCCCACCGGTTAATGACTTTAAGATCACCACAAAACGTGTTGATGACGAACTTTCATCATTAGCTGGACCCCAGCTAGTTGTCCCCATCATGAATGCACGATTTGCACTTAATGCCGTAAATGCCCGTTGGGGCAGTTTGTATGACGCCCTCTATGGTTCAGATGTCATCAGTGACGAAAATGGTAGCGAACAAGCAGAGAGATATAACCCTGCTCGGGGCGCAAAAGTTATCGCGTTTGCAAAAAACTTTCTGGACCAATCGATCCCTTTGACTACAGGCAGCCATAAAGAGGTGGTAGACTATCAACTCACTCAAGAGCAAGTGGTTGTTACCCTAGAAAATGGTGAACAAACACAGTTAGCTAGCCCTGAGACTTTCATCGGTTTTACCGGTAGCATTACTCAACCTGGCGCCTTGTTATTTAAACAACACGGACTTCATTTTGACATCAAGTTTGATAAGCAAAGCACGATAGCAAAGTCTGATTTAGCAGGTATCAGTGATATATTCATTGAAGCCGCCTTGACCACCATTATGGATTGTGAGGATTCAGTAGCAGCGGTTGACGCTCAGGACAAAGTGATTGCCTACCGCAACTGGCTAGGATTAATGAAAGGCACACTGACAGAAACTATCAATAAAAATAACAAAGTCTTTACCCGTTCAATGAAGGAAAATCGCCAATACCAGAATTTAACAGGTGAATTAGTTGAGATTAAAGCACGTAGCTTAATGTTTATTCGTAATGTCGGTCATTTAATGACTAATGACGCAATTTTAGATCAATACGGCAATGAAGTCCCTGAAGGTATTCTTGATGCCATGATCACCTCAACCATTGCCTTGCATGATATTAAAAACACCAACAACAAAAACAGTAAATATGGCTCTATTTATATTGTAAAACCAAAAATGCATGGCCCTGAAGAAGTCGCCTTTGCCAATAAACTTTTTGCCTCAGTAGAAGACGCATTATCTTTACCTCGCTCAACTATTAAAATGGGTATTATGGATGAAGAAAGACGCACCAGTGTTAACTTAAAAGCTTGTATTTTTGCCGCAAAAGATCGGGTGGTCTTTATCAATACTGGCTTTTTAGACCGAACGGGTGATGAGATTCATACCTCAATGGAAGCAGGTGTTATGGCGCGTAAAGCCGATATAAAACTAACCCCTTGGATAACAGCTTATGAAGATAACAATGTCGATATCGGTTTAGCTTGTGGTTTTAGTGGTAAAGCACAAATTGGCAAAGGTATGTGGCCAATACCCGATCAAATGGCCAATATGTTAGCAACAAAAATTAACCACGTAGAAGCGGGTGCGAATACCGCTTGGGTTCCATCACCAACAGCTGCAGTTTTACATGCCCTTCATTACCACAAGGTTGATGTTTTTAACTTGCAAAAAACACTGATACAAAGAACATCGGCAAATTTAGATGATATTTTAACCATTCCATTAGCTAAAAACACCAACTGGAGTGACAGTGAAATTCAGGCGGAACTTGATAATAATGCTCAAGGGATATTAGGCTATGTGGTTCGATGGATAGATCAAGGGATAGGCTGTTCAAAAGTTCTTGATATTAACGATGTCGGTTTAATGGAAGACAGAGCAACCTTAAGAATTTCTAGCCAGCACATAGCTAACTGGTTGCATCACACTATTTGCTCTAAAGCACAAGTCATGGCGAGTATGAAAAAAATGGCGGTCATTGTGGATCAACAAAACAGCCATGACAGTCAATATAAAGCAATGGCAACTGACTTTGATAATAACATCGCCTTTCAAGCAGCATGTCAGCTTGTCTTTAAAGGTGCAGTTCAACCTAATGGCTATACTGAACCACTATTACATGAGTTTAGGAAGCTAAAGAAAGCTCAACATCATTAAGTAGCACAGAACTCAATAAAAAATAACTTTTTTGGATTGTCAGCGCGGTTTAATGACAAATGACCATCGGTATTATTAATGGCGTTAATAATACCGACAAAAACGTTAATGTTGATAAGTTAACTTACTATTTTAATAACTGCTCAATAATGTCAGCGAGTTGATTAAATGTTTGTTTTCTCATACTGGTGGGCCGCCATAACATACCAATTTCTCGATAAAAATCGCCACTAAGCTTAGTAATCGATAATCCTTCTCTAAGACCCAAATCTTTATTCACCGCCATTTTAGGTAAAAAAGTCACGCCTTTGTGATAAGACGTCATTTGCACTAACGTCGATAGACTAGTAGCAGAGAAAGGGTTGATGTAACTTTGATCTGATAATGAACAGGCAGAGACTGTATGTTCGCTAAGGCAATGCTCTTGTGAAAGAAGGAAAATACTCTGCTGTGGGAGCTGATGATAATTTAACTCACCGTCATTTTGATCCCTGTTAAAACGATCAACAAGTTCCTTATCACCGGCAATATAAAAATTGTCTTTACCTAAAACTCGACTATTAAAAGCATCTGTCGCTATGGGTAAGGCAAGTATAAGGGTATCAATTTCTCCCTGAGCTAATTGAGCGATTAAATTGTCAGTGGTATCTTCTTTTAAATAAAGCTCAAGTTCAGGTAATTTTTGCTGACAAGCATTAGCAAAGTCAGTTAACAAGAATGGCGCTATCGTTGGAATACAACCAATACGGACACTACCGGCGTTTGGTCTAGCTTGTTGGGTAGCAAAGTCGACCATTTCACTGGCAGAAACTAACAGTTTTGTTGCCAGTTCTACAATAGTTTCGCCCTGAGAAGTAAAAATAAAAGTCTTATGGTTTCTTTCAATTAATTGACAATCAAGTTGCTCTTCAAGTTTTAAGATGGCACTACTGAGTGTTGATTGACTAACAAAGCACGCTTGGGCAGCACGGTGAAAATGTTGTTGTTTATGTAGTGCCAATAAATATTGTAAATGCTTTAGATTTGGAAGATTCATTAACTATTCTCATCAATAAAGTAATATTAATCGAGTATAACTATTAAAAAGAGGGATTACCCGCTTTACTCTCTCTTTTAAAAATGAAAAAAGTACGTTAGAGTTGCCACTTCATTATTATTTTATTTAGGAAGTTTATTATGGCTCAAGCCAGTGCCCGTCATTTATTAGTTGATACCGAAGAAAATTGTTTAGAATTAAAAGCTCAAATTGAAGCCGGTGCAGATTTTGCCGATGTTGCTAAAGAACACTCAAACTGTCCATCAAAAGCCCAAGGAGGTGATTTGGGTTCATTTGGTCCAGGTCAAATGGTACCGGAGTTTGATAAAGTGGTTTTCTCTGCTGATTTACATACCGTTCAAGGCCCAGTAAAGACCCAGTTTGGCTATCATTTATTAGAAGTAACTGCTAGAAGCTAGTATCGAGTTGTTGAAAATAAAAAAAGCTGCAAATTCTAAATTTGCAGCTTTTTTTATTGATAGTCGTCTAAAAAATAGAAGGTTAACTCCAGCTTTTAGTTACATGAACATACCTTTCATCATCCAGAAGAAGATAATCGAAAGACCAGCTCCTACGGGAAGGGTAATAACCCAAGAGACAACAATGTTTCTTACCACCCCTAAATTAATAGCAGCAATACCACGTGCCATTCCCACACCTAACACAGCACCAACTAACGTTTGTGTAGTGGATATCGGTAAGCCTGCACCAGATGCGATGACAACAGTACAAGCAGCAGAAAGTTCAGCAGCAAAACCACGACTTGGAGTCAAATGGGTAATCCCTTGCCCGATAGTGGCAATAACTTTATGACCAAATAATGCCAGACCCGCAACAATACCAAAACCACCCAGTGGTAATATCCACCAAGCAATCGCTGATTTAGAGGCGATTTCGCCACCATTATCAACAATACTAGCGACTGCAGCTAAAGGACCAATAGCATTAGCAACATCGTTTGAACCATGTGCAAAAGCCATACAACAGGCAGTAACAATCATCAATAGCGCAAATACTTTTTCGACGTTGGCATAATGTGTTGTTTTAGTGGCATTTTCATCAAATTTGATACGATTAATAAAGACTTTACCAATAATAGCAACAACAACAGCCGTTATGGTGGCGTAAATAAAGTCATCGGGGGACGCTATATGAAGGTCAAGATGCTTTAAGCCCTTTTTAATGGTCACTAATGCTAAAACAAAGCCAGCAAGGAACATATATAATGGCACCCAACGCTTGGCTTGTTGCAGTGGTTTTTCGGTATCAAAGATAAGCTTTTGAGCACTATTAAAAATAAGAAAAGCAATAACACCAGAAATAAGTGGAGTAATAATCCAACTACCGACAATACCACCGACTTTACTCCATACTACGGCATCAGCACTAACACCCATAGCAGCGAAACCAACAATGGCGCCGACAATAGAATGGGTAGTAGACACTGGCCAACCCAGTGCAGAGGCAATTAACAACCAGGTTGCCGCTGCAAATAGCGCAGAGATCATACCAAAAACTAAAAGCTCAGGTGAATCAATAAAGAAACTCGCATCAATAATACCTTTACGAATGGTTGAAGTAACTTCACCACCCGCTAAATAAGCACCAGCAAATTCAAAGACCATAGCAATAATAATCGCTTGTTTAATCGTTAGCGCTTTAGAACCAACCGAGGTTCCCATTGCGTTAGCCACATCGTTAGCACCGATGCCCCACGCCATAAAAAAACCAACAACAGCAGCAATAATGACTAACGTAGAGCCACTTGAGAGTATAATATCCATCAGTAAGCCTTATTTTCTAGCGAGTAAAATTTCTAAACGTGAACCTACACGTTCAGCTAAGTCAGCAAGATCACCAACCCAATCTATAATTTGGTATAAAAACATCACATCTACCGGTTTTAAATCACCTTCAATTACCAGTAACTTTTTACGAAGTTTTATTTGCATACCATCAGTATCATTTTCTATTTCATCAAGTTGATTAATCATGTTTTCAACTAAAGCAACTTCACGTCCTCTGAAACCGGTCTCTAATAAATCGTCTAATTCGTTAATCGCATCGGCTGCTTTTTCTGTCGCCTGAAGACAACGAGTTAAATAAGCACTAAAGTCTTCTTGCAGAATTGCAGGGATTTCTAATTTACGACCTAATACCCGACCAGCAATATCTTTAGCACGATTGGCAATTTTATCTTGCTGGGTTAGTAGCTCTAATAAGTCAGCACGATCAACGGGCATAAACAAACCGCCCGGCAACTCTAAACGTAATTGGCGTTTTAATTCATCAGCATCTTGTTCAAGTTTTGACAGTTTTTTACGGATTTTTGTTGCGGTTGGCCAATCATTATCAGCACAAGCAGAAAAAAAGGGGATGAGCTGATTAGCACATTTCGTTACTAACCTAATATGTTTTTCTAAAGGTTTTATCGGTGATTTAGCAAATACACCTAATATAGAATTTCTAGCCATAATATATATCCTGGGAGAACTATCTCTTTATTATTGTTCGGCGAGGATATTAAAGCATTCGAAGTGATTATCAAGGACTTTAATCGTATCAGAGACCCATTAATCATTCCGTTTATTTATATGCCCGAACTTATTAGGTAGGGACTTAGTTCAGCCAAAATATGACTAACTTTTTTTAGAAGTATAGCCATCTAATATACCCTGCCAATCTTTTTGTTATTCGGTCGATGACCACTTACACCATTATAACTTTTGCATGTCCTCAGAAGTCGAATGACGAACTACTTTTCCCTTAACAAGGTAAATAATGTATTCACAAATATTTTGACAACGGTCACCAATACGTTCTAGTGCACGAGCAGACCAAATAACACTCATGATTTGTGGAATTGAGCGTGGGTCTTCCATCATGTAAGTCATCAGCTGGCGCATTAAGGCCTCATACTCACGATCTATTTTCCCATCCGTTGAATGAATTTTAATTGCCGCTTCATCATCCATTCGTGCAAAGGCATCAAGCGTTAGTTGAAGAAACCCTAAGACTCTATGACCTAAGTTATCTAAGTTAAGTAATAAATCTTTTTGTTTTGAAGAAAAGTCCTCTAACGCGACCTTCGCAATTTTTTGTGCTTCATCACCAATACGTTCTAAATCAGCGATGGTTTTAACAATTGCCATAATTAAGCGTAAATCACCTGCCGCTGGCTGGCGTTTAGCTATAACCCGTGTGCACTCATCATCAATACTCATTTCTAAATCATTAATTTGAACATCATTAGCTAAAACTTTTCGCGCAAGCTCTTGATTTGAATCGACAACGGCGGTTAAAGAGTCATTGAGTTGTTTTTCAACTAAGCCTCCCATGTGCATAACCAAGTTGAGCACTCTTTCTAAGTCTTCGTTAAATTGACCTGAAATGTGACGACCTAAATTTAAACTATTCATAATTTTTCATCCTGAACTTTTGTCACTGTTAGCCATAACGACCGGTAATGTAGTCTTCTGTTTTCTTTTTAACGGGTGTAGTAAATAAGGTATTGGTATCGCTATACTCGATTAAATCACCCATATACATAAAGGCGGTTTGATCTGAAACCCTCGCAGCTTGTTGCATATTATGAGTAACAATAACAACAGTAAACTGCTTTTTAAGATCGTTAATCAATTCTTCAATAGTCAAGGTTGAGATAGGATCCAGCGCCGATGTTGGTTCATCAAGTAATAATACTTCTGGTTCGATGGCAATCGCTCGGGCAATCACTAGACGTTGCTGCTGACCACCAGATAAACCTAAAGCGCTCTCATGTAATCTATCTTTAACCTCGTTCCACAGTGCCGCGCTTTTTAATGATTTTTCAACAATATCATCGAGCTTACGACGATTATTTT